>Ga0222639_1000522_pt1 | contig 17326 bp, 16 predicted proteins | sample AntAcemetagen185_FD_179863 | JGI IMG/M metagenome (GOLD analysis project Ga0222639, IMG submission 179863) | Saline water microbial communities from Ace Lake, Antarctica - #185 | ecosystem: Environmental > Aquatic > Non-marine Saline and Alkaline > Saline | place: Antarctica: Ace Lake...
AGTCATATCGACCATATTCTCGTTACGAACGAACTTTTCACAAATATACTGGATGTACAAACATTGCGCCTGCAGGATTCTTTTGATGGTGGTTGGAATGAATATAATCTATATATTTCTGATCATGTTCCAGTCGCGATGCAGTTAAATTTTAAGAAATAAAAAAATGGGAAGAACCCGAGAGTTCTTCCCACAATTATATCAACAATTTAATATTATTCTTCTGAAGGTTCCTCTTCTTTAGCTGCCTTCTTAATCTCAGATGCTTTTTCCTCTTTTTGTCGCCTATGATCTTTGATTTTCTCCAAATGATCCTGCACAAAAGCATTCACTTCTTCTTCATCTCTGCCAAAAAAATACGTCTTGACGCTGAAGATCAATCTTCTATTCTCTTTATCAGCTTCAATCACTTTTACCGGGATCACTTCACTCTTATCAAATGCCAGCTCCGGCTCTTCCAATCCGGGAATACCAAGATGCGAAGTTGGGATAAATCCTTCAATTTCCGAATCTTTATCTGCGAGCACAAGTGCCCCTTTGGAAATTATTTTGATCACCTCGATCTCATGTTCTGAGTTTATAGGGAAACGCTCTTCAATCTTCTCCCATGGATCATCGTGAAGCTGCTTTAGTCCAAGTGCAATCCTCTGCATGACCTTATCAATAGAAAGCACGACAGCAGTTACTTCCTGTCCTTTTTTCAGTATTTCGCTGGGATGCATGATGCGCCTTGTCCAGGAGAGGTCAGAAATATGGATAAGCCCATCTATATCTTTTTCGACTTCCATAAAAGCGCCGAAATTTGTAATATTTTTAATCTTGCCTGTTACAGTTGATCCGACAGGATGCGTCACACCAATAGTCAACCAAGGATTGGGTTCAACCTGCTTTAATCCAAGAGAAATGCGGTGCTCTTCCTTATCAACATTGAGCACGATAGCATTGACGGCATCAGCAACCTTCAGTATCTGCTTTGGGTGAGTGATTTGCTTCGTCCATGACATTTCAGAAATATGGATCAAGCCCTCAACACCTTTTTCAAGCTCCACGAAAGCTCCATAGTTTGTGATGTTCGTCACTTTGCCTTCAACCTTTGAACCTTCGGGATATTTTATCTCAATATTTTTCCATGGGTGAGGAACAAGTTGCTTGAGACCCAAAGAAACTTTTTCACTATCCTTATTAAAATCAAGGACTTTAATTTTTATTTTATCTCCAATATTCAACATATCAGACGGATGTGTTATATGTCCCCATGACATGTCTGAAATGTGAAGCAAACCATCAATTCCACCAAGATCGACAAAAACACCATACTCCATGATATTTTTTACAATACCGTCAATTTCTGCATCTATATGAAGCTTCTTCATGAGATCTTCTTTTTTCTTTTCGAATTCTTCTTCAATCACGATTTTTCTGGAGATTACGATATTTTCTTTTTCGCGGTTATAATTAATGATCCTGAAATCCAGTTCTTTACCAACAAAATGATCGAGATTGGGTAAAGTTTTTGTGGAGACTTGAGAGGCTGGAAGAAATGTATTTATACCCTTAACATCAACAATGAGTCCACCTTTTACTCTTTTAACAACAGTACCTGTTACAATTTCAGCAGTCTTTGATTTTTCTTCAAGCTCCTTCCATGTTTTTTGAATGTCTGCTCTTTTCTTTGAGAGGAAGGGTCTGCCGTTTCTGCCCTCGCGATTGATGATATACACAAAGACTTTATCACCGACATTGACCTCCCCATTCTCATCAAATTCACTAATGGGCACAACACCCTCTGCTTTAAAACCAATATCAATTAATACTTCTGTCTGATCAACTCGAATAATATTACCTTCAACAATATTTCCCGAACGAACAGTCTCCATTGTCTCTTCGTACATCTTGATTTGATTCTCAAGAGATGTCATGTCCTCAGTTTTTACTTCTTCCTTTTTTTTCTTAGATTTTTTTTCTTTCTTCTCTTCTTTTTTAATCTCAGGCTCGGTAACTTCTGGTTCTGATTGTTCTTTTACATCTTCGGATTTTTCTTCAGCTTCGGCCGGAACTTTTTCACTAATTTCCTCTTCAACAACGACTTCTGGAACATCTTCGGGTTTTTCATCTTTGGGAGTTTCTTCCGGTTCTTCGGGTTTTTCTGGTTCTTCTTTAGCAACTTCCTCTTGAACTTGTTCAATAGAAACTTCTTCTACTTCAACAGTTTCCACAACCTCTTCATCTACTTCCTCAGTAATTTCGTCTTTCTTTTTCTCCTCAACCGTCTCTTCTTTTACCTCTTCTTTGATTTCTTCTTTTCCTACAGTTTCTTCAACTGCTTTTGTTTTGTTTTCTTCTTTTTTTTCTACCTTAGAAATTTCTTCTTCCTTAGTTTTAGCTTGTACGTTATCAGCCATTTTTCCTCCACGATGAGGAAGCCTACTTTGTAAGTTTGCAACAAATAGACCCTCTTATTTCGTTTCATTGATTTTTTTTATTTTTTCTTTCACACTGTTTATTATCCAATTAGGTGTCGAAGCACCTGCAGTGACTCCAACATTGTCAACATTCTTAAACCACACATTTTTCAACTCATCTTCTGTTTCGATATGAAATGTCCTGCAACCTTCTGCACGAGCTATCTCTGCAAGGCGTGTCGTATTTGCGCTATTTTTCCCGCCAATGACGATCATGATGTCAACTTTCTGTGCTAAATTTCTTGTAGATTCCTGCCGAAGTATGGTCGCATTACATATTGTTTTCACCACATGCAGCTCTTCACAGAGATTAATAAGCTTCTTCGCGAGACGCTCGAACTTCTCTTCACTTTGAGTGGTTTGTGCAATCAGGGCGACTTTTCCCTTTGTGGGTTTTGGAAATTCTATATCAGGATTTGTAACCACAACTGCCGAATCATCAATATAGCTGAGCAATGCTTCAACCTCAGGATGATTAATTTCCCCAAGAATATATAATTGATATCCATCTCCAGTTAATTTCTGAGCGTATTCCTGAGCTTTCTTTACAAATGGGCAGGTCGCATCTACAATATTCTTACCTTGTTCTATAAGTTTTTTATAATTATCAGCAGTTATTCCATGGGAACGAATTATAATTGTTTCTTCAGATATATCATTTATATCATCAACAGACTGGATCCCCTTTTTTCTCAATAATTCGACCATCTGCGGATTATGTATTATTGGACCAAAGGTAACTGTTTTATTGTGATTTTGAGCAGTTTCAGTTGCAATTTGTATCGCTCGTTTTACCCCAAAACAGAATCCCGAATGCTTGGCAGTCTCAATTTTCATCTGATGTACCGTTGATCCTGTTTAAAATAATAGTTGCTAACTGTCTATATTCACCCTCTTTAACCATGGATTTATATTCATCTGCATAAAGTGGTTTCCTGAATACAAAATAAAGATGCTTCTTCCTAAAAAAACAAGCCCAAAGATCATTAGAATTTTCAATTTTAACAGCGTAAATGGGCGCATTGGCTTCCCAGGCAAGCTTTGCTATACCGGGTTTTGCAGTGAATGATTTCCTGCTTCCTTCAGGAAATATCATAATATTTTTTTTATTCTTTAGTAGAGCAATAAATTTCTGAATAGCGCCCCGAGTAAAACCAGCACGTCGAACTGGAAGTGCGTTGTAATACCCAATCAGCGCTCCAAATGTTTTATTTTTAAAAAGTTCTGATTTTGCCATGAAATAGCATTCAAATGGAAGGATCGACCCAAGAAAAGCTGGGTCTAAAGCACTTTGATGATTCGAACAGATGATGCACCCTTTCTTGAAGCGGATCTCTTTCATTCCCGTGATCTTAAGGTTCCAAAGAAAGTGCATTAGTGTTTTAACAAATGTAATAGTAAATCTATAAAAAAATCTCATTTTTTAATTAAGCCAAAAATTTTATTAACCTGCTGTTGAATACTCAGGTTAGTTGTGTCTATCTCGATCGCATCCTCAGCTTTTTTGAGGGGAGCAATTTTTCTTGTGCTGTCTCTTTTATCACGAAATGCAAGTTCCTCTTTGATCTCTTCAAGCGTTTTCGTGCCAAGTCCTTTATTTTGATTCTCTGTCCAGCGGCGTTTTGCGCGCTCTTCAATTGATGCGACAAGGAAAAATTTAAAATCTGCATTAGGAAATACAACCGTACCGATATCTCGCCCATCCATCACAATTGACTGTTTTTCCGACATTTTTCTTTGCAACTCGACCATTCGCTTTCTAATTAAACCTTCGGCTGCAATAGTTGATGAATAGTTTGTTATTTCCGGTTCCCGTATCTTTTTAGAAACATCTACGCCATTAAGAATGATCGTGTTTTCACTCCTGTCACGCGAAGGCACTATTTCAATACTAATTCCTAACAAGGCTTTTCTCAGTAATTTTTTATCATCAAAATCTATTTCGTTCTGCAACAAAAATAGTGCAACTGCACGATACATTGCTCCTGAATCCACATAAATACAATTCAACTTTTTTGCGAGCTGCTTTGCAGTAGTGCTTTTCCCTGAACTTGCAGGACCATCAATTGCCACAATTATTTTTTTCATTTTCATATATAGTTTGGCATAAAATCAAATAGAATACATTTTCGTCAATTTTTAACGCTTCTGAAGTTCAAAATAATTGACACAAAATTGGAGGGGGTCGGTAAATCAAAACAATAAATTTTGAAAAGATATAATGAATCATTTTATAATATTTGCAATATCCTTCGTATCAGTTTTTTTGCTGACCTTTCTAGTCAGAAGAGTTGCGGTCGAGCTCAATTTTATTGATAAGCCGGAAGAAAGAAAATTTCATAAAACCCCGACTCCGCTCATGGGTGGGCTTGCAATATTAATTGGAATGATTTGCACTTTTTTCCTTTCATTCTTTATTTGTATAAACCTGATACCACCTGTTCAAAATGTTCTTTATTTTTTCATTGGACTCTTCCTGGTTTGCGTTCTTGGTCTATGGGATGACTTTCGTGGCATGACTCCCTATGTTAAATTTTCTGCACAATTTATAATAGCTCTAATCCTGATAATTGGAAACGATTATACCACACTGGTCGGTCCATGGTTTGTAACTGTGCCGATTTTAGTTACTTGGATGGTTGGCTTGATGAATGCGCTGAATTTCCTTGATAATATGGATGGAATCACTGCGGGATTAGCTTCGATACTTGGCTTGGGATTTTTTGCTTTGGGTATTCTCACAAGCAATCATTTCATCTCTTTAATTTCAGTAATATTTATTGGAGCAACATTGGGATTCCTTCTACATAATTTCCATCCTGCAAAGATATTTCTCGGTGATGCCGGAAGTATGCTTATTGGATACACACTGTCTTCCCTTGGTATCGTTTTGTTAACCGAACTGCCAAAGAATTTCTCGTTATTCCTCCCAGTTCTCCTGCTTTCATATGCAATTTTTGACATCTCGTTGGTCAGCATCACTCGCAAAAGGGATGGAAGACGGGTATTTCAGGGAGGAAAGGATCATTCAACCCATAGAATTGGTACTGCAACTGGATCCGTGCGCGTAACCGCAGTCATGGTTTATTTAATAAATATATTATTAGTGCTCATTACAGTTATTGTATACGAGACTTCCAGCCAGTGGGTTATTTTAATAACAACAGTTTTATTTGCACTTGTTTTCCTCTTTTTCGGAGGAAAGTTAGATCAAATACCAATATTGATATCACGAAATCAACTACGAATTAAACCTTCTCATGATAGTACGAAATAAACATTTTTTCATATTAATTTTGATTGGAACTTTCCTTCTTTCCTGTACCAATCTTCCCTATAAGAAATCAGTAAAAATTCTCAAAGAAGGAAAATTTTCTGAAGCCGTTCAGGAGCTTGATGCATATATTGAAACCTCAAAACACCCAGCATTTAAAGAAAAAGCAAAAGAACTTCGATCTCAAGCATATTATCAGCTTGGTTTGCAGGAATATAAAATAACAAATTATTTTGAGGCATCTGAGTACTTTTTCCTCGCAAATTCATCTAAAGCGGACTCCCTTCTTGATAACTGTTATTTCGAAATAGCTCAAGTTGCATTGGATGATCTGGATTATCTCAAGGCATCCGACTATCTCTCCTTTATTATTTTTCATCTTCCGGAATCGGAAAAAATGCCGGAAGTACTGTATGCTCAAATCCTTATACAGATAAATTATTCTAAAGATATACATGCCGCGTATGTGACATACCAAATCTTACAAAATATATTTCAACCTTCTAACGCCTTTGCGCAAGCAACAATAATCGTTAATTCGTTTATGCCTTTATTGATCGAGGAAGCACAGGTACAATGGGATAACGAATGGTATGCAGAAGCTTTGGATAAACTTTTTCTCTACCTTGATTACCCCGCAGACTTCATTACAGAAATTAAAAATATGATTGGAAATGTTTACTATACATGGGCTGTTTCATTGCTTCATGATAGAGAGCTGGATAATGTACAGACTTATCTCATTTATTCAGAAGAATATAATCCCGAACTTGCAGATCAGGTAAATGATAAATTAATTGAGCTCGCATCAATATACATTGCTCGCGGTGATAATCTTCTCTTGGAAAGAGATATTGACAACGCAATAAGTTCATATCAAAAAACTTTGGACATTATCAAAGAATATCAAGTTGCATATAACAAAATAGCTCGCGCTCAAGAATTTGCCCGTAGAATTGCTCAAGCAGCTCAGCTTGTTGAAGAAGGAGATGCACAATTTGATAATGCAGAATATACTGCAGCTTATGACTCGTACTCGGAGGCATATAAATTTGATAGTATCCCACAAATTTATGATAAAATCAACTTAGCTTACACCTGGACAAGAATTTCAAATGATCCTGAACAATATGCCATTGAAATAGTAAAACAGTACAACGATGGAATTATTCCTGACACAATTGATGATTTAGAAAGCACAGCACAAAATAATTATTCACGGCAGGATATCCGCATTACACCATGGCAGGTTTTCCAAACAGCTACCCGAAATAGTTATGAAATCCGTTATACTATTGTAATACCTGATAGAACCTATTTTCTCCGCTGGCTTGTGCGCCTGGAAACAGGAGAAGTGGTTCCTCTCAATGACGCAACAGACGAATTATTGGCATCATGAAAAAAATATTGTTCATCATCATACTTTTTGCTCTTTCACTTCCACTTCATGCAAAAGAGCCAGGCGGATTTGATAGCGATGCTATCTTGCAAAAAAATATTAAATATGGCTGGGATAATGCAACCAATTGGGAAAACTCCAGAAAAGATCTGCAAGAAAATATGGCTGTTTTCAAGCAGTGGGATAACAAAAAACAATCCCATCTCACAAACTGCCTGAAATCAATGATCGCGCCCGGATGGGGTCATTTTTCCACAGGAAATTATCTGAAAGGCGAGATTCTTTTAGGACTGCAAGTCTTATTAGCCGGGAGTGCCTATTATTTTTATAATCAATCACAAGACTATTACGATAAATATAAAAACGCTCATCAGATAGATGAGATCAATCAATACTATATAGATGCGAACTCCTCTTACCGGACATCGGGTATTCTTGTCGGTTTGTGGATAATCGTATGGGGTTACACCGTACTGGATACGATCCAGTCAACAGAGAATTATAATCGCAACCTCTGGTTTACCTTGTATGATGAATACATGAACGGCAAGATATCTGTAACTGCTCAAGGCATACAAATACGTTTTTAGTAATTATGAAAAAGTATTTAATATATTTTATCCTACTTGCGCTATCCGCTACCTTGATCCTATCCTGTTCTCTTAGCAGGAATAATCCCCTGGATCCGATTGGAAATCCGGATGTTTTTGCACCACCGGTTGTTCAGATCGATACACTGAACACAAGCCCTGACCTTATCAAATGGTATGTAGCAGTGACCAAAGAGGATAGTCTAGCCGACGGATATTACATTTATGCCGCTTTCCAAGATAATTATTTCGGGACTTATGACCGGGTGGGAAAAAATATAAGCGCCTTTGACACAACCTTTTCAAAGGATATCGTAAGTCATGATTACGTGTGGTTCAAAATCACATCCTACAATATTTTCGAAAGCGATACATTAGAAGGAAAATTTTCGCAAATCACTCAATAATATGTCTTCATCCATTCTTAACACGCTGAACAAGAAACAGCGGGATGCTGTTCTTGCGACTGAAGGACCGGTGCTGATCCTTGCCGGTGCAGGAAGCGGAAAAACTCGCTGCATAGTACACAGAATTGCCTATCTCATATCAGATAAAAAAGTCAACCCACATAATATTTTGGCAGTCACTTTTACAAATAAAGCTGCAAATGAGATGAAGAAACGTCTGCAGGATCAGTTCAATATAGATATTCGCTACTTATGGGTTGGCACTTTTCACTCGATGTGTGCTCGAATTCTAAGAACCGAATCGCAATACCTGCCCGTCACACAGAATTATACCATTTACGATGACATAGACCAACAGCGTATCATGAAAAATGTGCTCAAAGAGATCAACCTTGCAGAAACGAACTTCCCTGTAAAAAAGATACTTAATATCATATCACAACAAAAAAACAACCTGATCGAATATAATGAATTTTCTATCAATGACTCATATTATGGAAAATATCTGCAGGAAATTTATCAAGCATATCAAAAATATCTCATCAAAAATAATGGCGTTGATTTTGATGATCTACTTCTTTATACTGTAAAACTCTTTATGAATCATAAAGACGTGCTGGAACGTTATCAAGACCGATTCAAGTATGTGATGATCGACGAGTACCAGGATACTAATTTTGCACAGTACCGCTTTGCCTATTTACTTGCCAAAAAGCATAAAAATATTTGTGTGGTCGGTGATGACGACCAATCAATATATAGCTGGCGTGGTGCAGATATTGGTAACATTCTCTCCTTTGAAGATGATTATGAAAAACCACAGATCATTCGCATGACGCAGAATTACCGCTCGCCAAAACGTGTACTCTCTGCTGCAAACGAGCTTATTTCACATAATCAGTCCCGCCACAAAAAGGAACTCTGGACAGAAAAAAAGGACGGAAAAGATATTTCATTGTATAATACTAACAATGAACGCCATGAAGCGATAGTTATCTCTCAAAAAATACAAGAGCTTCGTGACACTCATGATATTTCCCTAAAAGACATTGCGATATTTTATCGAACCAATGCTCAATCACGTGTCCTTGAAACTCAATTCATCAAAGATCATATAGATTATCGGATCGTGGGAGGGGTAAACTTCTTCCAGCGTAAGGAAATCAAAGATATTATTGCGTACCTCAGACTCATCACAAATCCAAAGGATAATGAAAGTTTTTTAAGAATAGTAAATTTCCCAAAGCGAGGAATCGGCAAGACATCAATTACACATCTTTTAGATTTTGCGGTTGAAAAAAACAGCTCTCTCTTTGATGCTGTTGACTCAGTTGGTTCTTGTGAAGTAGTGTCCTCATCAGCCAAAGAGCGCCTCAAACTCTTCAAAAATATGATTAATGGTTTTATTGAAATTGCTCAGCATCGCCAAATTAATGAATTAGTAAAACAGGTTATTGATACTATCGAAATATTAGATTTTTATAAACACACTGATTCGATCGAAGGTGAGAGCAAGGCAGATAATATTCGGGAATTTGTAGCTTCGACCGATGAATTTGCTGAGAATTTTATTACTATCCATGACAAGGAGCCCTCTTTGCAAGAATACATGCAGAATCTCTCGCTTGTTTCGGACATTGATTATGCTGATACTGACAGAGACGTAGTTTCTCTTATGACAATGCATAATGCGAAAGGGCTTGAATTCCCTTATGTATTCATCGTAGGAGCGGAAGATGGATTGATCCCTCATAGAAATTCCATGGAGTCCACAGGTGATGTTGAAGAGGAAAGACGGTTATTCTATGTCGCTATGACACGAACGATCAAAGAGTTGTTCATATCTTATGCTCAATCACGCAGATATTATGATTCTACAATGTCTTCTTTCCCCTCTCGTTTTCTTAATGATATTAATCAGAGCCATTTCCAAATGTTTGATATGACGAATTTTCATTCGAATAATGACCACTATCCTAAGAGACATATGAACAAAAAATCATTTGATCTTGGCACGCAGAATGATATTTATAAAGTAGGGCAAAGAGTCGAGCATATGAGCTTTGGCAAAGGACGGATTCTTTCGATCAGAAAAGACGGTGAGTTAATAAAGTTGACAATATCTTTCGATTCTGGCGAATTAAAAAAAATAATTTCGGATTATATTAAAGTATTATGAAAAAAATAATTATTCTACTGATGAGTTGCTTTCTTTTAAGCAGTATTTTGCATGCTGACAAATATGCGGGAGAATTCTTGAATATCGGAGTCGGTGTTAAAGCTCGAGCACTCGGAAATGCTTTTGTTGCTCTTGCTGACGACCCTACTGCAACCTATTGGAATCCAGCAGGAATTTATTATTGTAACAATCTTTCGTTCAATATTATGCATTCTGAAGAATATGCAGGAAATCTCAAATATGATGCGATCAGTGCGGTATATCCCCTCGATGATGCAAAGAAATTTGGTTTTCTTATTACTCGCACCGGCATATCTGGAATTCCACTAACAGAACTTGAAGATCCCAATGATACTATTTCTGTTCACAATCCGCCTTATGCGTACAAATATGTAAGCGATGCTGATTATACCGGCTATCTGTCGTTCAGTTCAAAATTATTTACCGATATCTCCTTTGGTATCACTACAAAACTGATTTACAGAACAATTGGAGACATAAAGGCATCGGGGATCGGTTTGGACGCTGGATTTCTCTATAAGGTCAATCCAAGTATTCAGGTTGGCTTGAATATTCGTGATGCGATTGGGACATCGATCTGGTGGAAGAACGGTGAAACAGAAACAGTATCTCCAAACATTTTGGCAGGTGCAAGTACAAGATTTGTATTCCCCATAATCAATGTACCTTCACGTCTTTTATGTCAAACCGATATTTATTTTGAAAACCGTAAAGGGGCTGCTCAACTATCTGTTGGCAAAGCAAGTTTGGACTTCCACGCAGGGATGCTTTTTTATATTGCCCCATTCCTCTCAATCGCTTGTGGAATCGATAGAGAATACTTCACTGCCGGTGCTTTCATTTCCTATAAGAACTACACACTTCAGTATGCTTTTGAGGATAATCCAGACCTAGATATTATCCATAGAATTTCTATTGAAGTAGAATTTTTTCATTAAAATAATAAAAAAATTGACAAATATTTGAATAATAGCAATTTGTCAAACAAAGTAGTTTTCATTAATTCAAAATTAGAGAAAATCAAAGCATGACATGGGAATATGATTGTTCAATCATTCTCTATGTATGAAAATGAAAGGAGATATGAATGAAAAAAATTGCAGTGTTTGTAGTTTTGATGTGTATGCTTACTTCTGCACTTATTGCAAGTGAAGTAAGTTTTTTCTATACGAGTCAAGCTCACCAGCGTTATTGGCATTACACTGACAATGGTATTCGCTTCGATTGGTATAAGAACAACTATGGTCTTGATCTGAATCTTACGCCGCTTCTGAGACAGAATCCATTAGTCGTGAATGAAGCCTGGATGAAATTTGGAGGAAAGACTTTTGGTGTAAAAGCCGGAATGATATGGTATCCGTTTGGCAACTTCGAGAATCTACCCTCTAAAGAAATCAGCATTTTCCAACCTAACGCTTTAGGGCTTAGGGAATCCGCTGTTATGCTGGACTTCTGTGGAATGTTTGGTGATTTTGAATGGCAGGCATACTGGGCTGATGCAGGTCGAATTGCGTGGAGTCAACCTTGGGATAAACCATCCTACATGGGTATCCATCTTACGTATAGCATGGCTGATCTGACAATTGGTGGTTCAGTTCGAGGTAAGAACCTGATTTCCAACAACAAGACATACCCTGATGTTGGTAAAATAGTTGAATTCGGAGCTGATGTCTGTTGGCTTCTTGCAAAAAGCGTGAAAATCAATGTCCAGGGATACAGCGTTCAGAAAGCCCTTACTACCGATGATACCCAGATGGATATATTCGGTATTGTATCCTATGAAAAAGGATTTGAACTTCCTATAGCAAAACTCACCCGTCCTTATGCAGGATATTTGTCCAAGAATGGTATGGACGATTATAACATCATTGCTGGTGTAAATATGAAACCTATGGAAAACGTATTCATGAAATTAGAATACAATCACGATTCATTAACTAATGTTAGTGATAAGATTACCCTTCAAGCAGGTTATGTATTTTAGTTATGAATATTTATAATCCAATCTTCATTATTAATGAAAGATAAGGAGACATTTATGAAAAAATTTATTGTGATTCTTATCACTCTCCTTTTATTAGGTTCATATTTGATGGCTCATGAAGTGAGTTTTTACTACACTTCACAAGCTCACCAGCGATATTGGCACTTTAAAGATATGAGACTATCCTGGAAGGGTGATAATTATTTTACTTCCTTTGGCATTAAAAGCCTGACTGAGACTACTCCGGAACTGACTGTCAACCAGGCATGGGCATCGATAGACTTTTTTGATACCTATTATTCATACTTCCAAAAATATCCTTGGATAGTAGGTAAGGTTTCTTTTGGAAAGATGTATTATGATTTTGGTTCTTTCCCAAAAGCCCCTTCGAATATTATCAGTATTTACGAACCGTACGATTACCAAAGTAATTTTGCAAGCGATCTTATGGTGAAGCTGTCCGTTGATTGGTGCTCATCTCATTACTTCAGTTTCTACTGGGCTGATATGGGTGACGCAACAGGAACATTTGATATACCATCAACAATTGGTGGAAGAGCACAAACCAATTATGTCGAGAACATGAGACTCGGTGCATCACTGCGTTTACGTGAAGCTTTCGATGGTGATAACCACAAATTTGATTATGGTGTTGATTTCTGTTACAGGCTTGATGATATGATGAGATTCGACGTTCAGGCTTATACTTACGATGATAACGACAAGAACACAGATGACATCAATCTCTGGGGTATAGTTACCTACGAAAAAGGATTCATGGCTCCCTACGTTAAACTGATCAAACCCTATATCGGTTATTTCTCAAAGAATGAGATGAAGGATTTCAACTTTATCGCAGGTCTCAACATGAAACCTATAAAGGGTGCGTTCATGAAATTAGAATACAATTATGATTCTATGAAGAAAACCGATGCCGGATTTGATAAGGACTTTGGTAATGCTCTCAATCTTGAATTTGGATTCTTGTTTTAAAATAAAACCCATTTATGTTTTTACCCCGCCTTTGAGCGGGGTTTTTTATTGACCACTTATAAATCATCTTGAGATTTTAGAAAAAAATTTTGGAGAAAGCATGCCTGATTTCCGTATTATGGCAATCAATCCCGGCTCTACATCAACAAAAATTGCAGTTTTTGATGATGACAAAGAGATCTTTAAAAAAACACTCAATCACAAACCGGAAGAACTCAATCCCTTCGAAGAATTGATCGATCAGTTCGAATTCAGAAAAAATATCGTTGAAGAAGCTTTAGAAGAAAATGATGTCCAACTAAATTCGATTGATGCAATTGTAAGTCGTGGAGGTCTTTTACGACCAGTTCCAAGCGGAGTCTTTATGATTAATCAAAAGATGCTTGCCGATCTGAAAGATCCATCAATCTGGGGAAGAGCTCATGCTTCAAACATTGGTGCTTTTATCGCCAAATCAATCGCTGATGAACTTCACATTCCATGCTTTGTTGCCGATCCTGTAACAGTTGATGAGATGGAGAATATTGCTCGAATTTCCGGCGTTCCAGGAATAGTCAGGCAGAGTCTTTTTCATGCCCTCAATATAAGAGCGATTGCTCGCAAAACTGCAAAAAAACTAGATAAAACTCTCAATGAATGCAATTTGGTCGCAGCTCACATGGGTGGTGGTGTAAGTGTTGCAGCTATAAAGCAGGGAAAGGTTGTAGATGTGAATAATGCCCTTCTTGGAATGGGACCCTTTTCTCCCCAGCGAGCTGGCGCACTTCCTCTTAGTGGAGTAATTGATATGTGTTTTTCTGGCAAGTACACAAAAGCAGACGTCGAAAAAATATTCACTAAAACAAGCGGTTTGATTGGTTATCTTGGTACAGATAATGATATTGAAATTGAAAAAGAAGTTGAAGAAGGTAATGAAAAATATCGACAGATCCTCGAAGCAATGGCATATCAAATCTCGAAAGAAATCGGTGCGTACGCAACAGTGCTCAAAGGAAAAGTTGATGCCATATTTCTTACTGGCGGATTAGCATATGATAAATATCTTACAGGTTGGATCAAAGAACGCACTTCATTTATTGCGCCAATCTATCTCTTTCCCGGTGAAGGTGAAATGGAAGCATTAGCTGAAGCCGGACTGCGTGTGCTCAAGGGATATGAAAATCCAAAGGAATATTAATCAGTAATATGAAACTCAGCGGTTTCTCTTTTGTTCGTAACGGAATAAAACTCTATTATCCTGTTGTTGAAACGATAAAATCTATTCTGCCACTTGTTGACGAATTTGTCATTGCTGTGGGCAAAGGTGACGAGGATGATACATCCCGAAAAAAAATCGAAGAAATAAACTCTCCGAAGATTCGGATAATTGATACTGTCTGGGAAGAGCGTTATTTTAAGAAGGGCATAATAAATGCGATGCAGACGAATGTTGCCAAAATGGAATGCACAGGAGACTGGCTTTTTTATGTGCAGGCAGATGAAGTAGTTCATGAAAAATATCTGGATACGATACAGCAGCGTTGTGAAGAATTGCTGCCCAATGAAGAAGTTGATGGTCTGCTGTTTAATTACAAGCATTTCTGGGGTGATTATAATCACTATCAGGGAGGTCACGGCTGGTATCCGCATGAAATACGAATAATCCGCAACAAGCCAGATATCTGGTCATGGCAGAGCGCGCAATCTTTCCGGCGTTATGATCATTATGATAATCCTCGCCAGCCAGAAGGCACCCGTAAGATCCGTGTTGCAAAAGTTGCTGCTGAGATCTATCATTATGGCTGGGTGAGACCGCCCTATTTGATGCGCAATAAGAGTTTAGCTCTTGATAGCGTGCACTGGGGCAAAAAAAAAGCAGAAGAATATTATAAAAATATCCCAACGGAATTTGATTATGGTCCAATGGATAGACTGGCAGTTTTTGAAGATACGCATCCGGCTGTGATGCAGGATATGATATCCAGATTTGACTGGACAGACAAGCTACAGAAAAGCGGAAAACCCAATCCTTATCGGGAACTACATAAGCATGAGCGCTTGAAGACGCGCCTTCATAGCTGGATTGAAAAGTATCTTCTGGGTGGGCGGACTTTGGGTGGATTTCATAATTATCGTCTGCTGAGGAAAATTTGATGATTACCGAACCAACAACTAAATCCATCAGTGTTGTTATCATTGCTAAAAATGAAGCAGACAACATGGAGAGAGTACTCAAATCAGTAATATGGGCGGATGAGATTCTGGTGGCAGATAGCGGTTCTACAGACGCCACGGCACGGATCGCGGAGGATTTAGGAGCGCACGTATTACATCTTGATTGGGAAGGTTTTGGCAGGACTAAGCATAAAGCGGTCATGGCAGCAAAATATGACTGGATTTTGTCGATTGATGCCGATGAAGAGGTTTCAGAAGAATTGAAGAATAAAATAATGGAACTCAAGCCGGCATTGAAAGAACAGAATGCCTATAAAATTAAGCGAATATCCTGGTATTTAAACCGGAAAATCCGCTGGTGCGGATGGCAGAATGATTTTCCGCTACGCTTATTTAATCGCAGGACCGCAGGTTTTAATGATAAAGTCGTTCATGAAAGCGTGAAAACCAAAGCAAAGATTAGCTTGATTACCGAGCCGATATATCATTATACATATCCCACCCTTTCGGATCATCTGAGAAAGATCAATTTTTACACCACCCTGAACGTGGAGGAGAAGTATCGCAAAGGAAGGAAATATACCTTAACTGGCGCAATATTACAGGGAATGTGGAAATTCATTGCGATGTATTTTCTAAAGCAGGGATTCCAGGATGGAAAAACTGGATTTCTTCTTTGCAGAAATTCGGCAATCGGGCAGTATCTGAAATATCTTAAATTATGGGAAAAACGGCAGCATGATCGGACACCTTGATTTGGAGAAAGGATTTGGTCGGGGACAGCAGCAAGTACTCTATCTGGTCAATAAATCTCAATCAAGTAACATTAACAATATCGAAGTATCCCAAATAATGAATACATTCAAAACGCTATACTCAAATCTTTATGAATGAAATTAGAGTGCTCCATATTGATACTGCTAAAACCTGGAGAGGTGGTCAGAACCAGGTTTTTCTTTTGCAGAAGGGGTTAGAACAATCAAATATCTTTTCATTAATTATATGCCAACCAAATTCAGAGTTACAGAAACGATGTAGAAGAGAAAAGTTGCACTTCATTCCTATTACTATGAAGGGTGAACTGGACGTTCTCGCAGCTTATAAAATAGTACGAGTGGCAAAAAAATTGAAGATCAATATTCTTCACTCACATACTGCACATGCATTATCTCTTGGACTTATAGTAAAATTATTACATCCGAAAATACTGCTCATTTTTACGAAGAGAGTAGCGTTTCCGATCAAGAAGAATCTCTTCAGTGTAGTGAAGTACAGGAATAGACTTATCAACCAGATCTTATGCATTTCAGATTATATTAAGGATTCTCTACAATCTGATGGAGTAAGTTTACCCAGACTGAAAACCATTCCTAGCAGTATAAGGTTACAAATCGACAAAAATGTTGATTTACAATTAAGAAAAATATTACAATTACCTGAGAATTCATTCATAGTCATAACAGCCGCTGCACTTGAAACAGGGAAAGGATATGAAACCATTATCAAAGCTGCCAAAATTTTAAAGAATACACATACCGATGTTTTCTTTGTCTGTTTGGGGAAAGGAAAACACAAAACAGAATTAAAAAGAATGATTGCAGATCTATATTTAACGACGAGAGTCTTTTTTTTAGGATTCAAACCAAATGTCAGAACCTACCTTCGAGCTTCTGATGTATTTATTCTGGTTTCAAAAGAAGAAGGATTCGGTGGATCAATATTAGAAGCATATGCTGAGGGCTTACCGGTCATTGCATCAAAAACCGGAGGACTTCCCGAGCTTGTTAAAGATGAGAAAACTGGTATCATAGTACCTGTAAATGATCCCCACGCTCTTGCTGAAAAGATATTATATCTGAAGAA
>Ga0222639_1000538_pt1 | contig 17049 bp, 16 predicted proteins | sample AntAcemetagen185_FD_179863 | JGI IMG/M metagenome (GOLD analysis project Ga0222639, IMG submission 179863) | Saline water microbial communities from Ace Lake, Antarctica - #185 | ecosystem: Environmental > Aquatic > Non-marine Saline and Alkaline > Saline | place: Antarctica: Ace Lake...
TATTTCTGGTAAAGAATTTTCCATTGAAGCTATTCCTCCCGAGAGTGCGTCCGATTTTGTCAGCGATGGATCGAGTTCTGTTTCAATTGCAAGACTTCCACCGGGGAATGCTTCTGTTATTTGGTGTTTGCCTTTTTGCATTGATACTATTTTCGATTTAACAGTTTTGTAGTGATATTGATTTTGTTTTTTGTAGGAATATCCGGGTTTGACTTCTATTGTGTCTCCGATTTTTAGGGTTCCGGATTTTAAGGCTCCGCCGAGTACTCCTCCATGTAGATTTTCTATTTCTGTTCCGGGTCTATTTATGTCGAAACTTCTTGCTACTAAAAATATGGGTTTTTCTTTTGGGTCTGGTTTTGTGATTTCTATGTTGCATAATTCTTCTAGGACTTTGTCTAGATTAATGCCTTGTATTGCTGAGATTGGAATGATTGGTGCGTTTTCGGCGATTGTTCCTTTTACGAATTTTTTGATTGTTTCGTAATTTTGTTTTGCTTTTTCTTTCGAGACTAAATCTATTTTGTTTTGGCAGATTATTATTTTTTTGATTTTTTTTGCTTTGAGTGCGACGAGGTGTTCTTGTGTTTGGGGTTTTATTCCCTCGTTTGCTGCGATTACCAGGATTGCTGCGTCTATGATTGCTGCCCCTGAGAGCATTGTTGCCATTAGCATTTCGTGTCCGGGTGCGTCTACAAAAGTTATGTATCTTTTTAGAGTTCCTTTTGATTCGGGATTGGTTGTCAGTTTGCCGTTTTCGTCTTTAATGATTGCATCTGCGTAGCCTAGTTTTATTGTGATTCCTCTTTTCAATTCTTCAGAATGTGTGTCTGCCCATTTGCCGGATAATCTTTGTAATAGGGTTGTTTTTCCGTGGTCGATGTGTCCGACTATTCCGACGTTTATTGTGTCTAGTTTTGCTATGTCTTCCATGGAATAGTGTAATAATTTGAGTTTAAAAGATTTGTTAAAACTGTTTTTACCCCATTAGGTATTTTTAGTGAGTTAAGATTTTTTAAAGTTTATTCGGTTGTGCTTTGTTCTTCTATCGAGGAGGGTGTTTCTACTAATTTTGATGATTGGATTGCGTCGCTGAGAAATGTAAATACTCGCATGATTAGTTCTGTTGCCATTATAAATATTAGATAGTAGGGAATGTTTGAGAGTAATAGAGGAATTTCTTTGACTCTAGAAAGTAGGTCTCCTATGTTAAAGAATCCGGAAGTTGTTATTGCAATTGCGATGAGCGTGAAGGGGAGCATTTTTGCTAGGTCTTTTGAAAGGTCTTCGCTTATGTGAGCTGTTATTCGGACTGCCGCTACTAGAGCCGCAGAGATTAGTAAGATTGTTCCGATTTCGATTCCTTTTGCCAATAATAATATTAGAATGGATAAAACGGCGAACCAGAAGAATGTTAGGATTGGAAGTATGATGATATATTCAATTACATAAAATAGTGCTGCGAAGAATTTTACGAGGGTGGGGTTTATGGATTGGTTGTATTGGTTTAAGTTAAGTTCTATGATGTTTTTTTTCGCGAGGAATTTGTAGAAATAAAATACGAAGACGGAGTAGAGGACGATGACGGCTGTGAAAAATGTTAGAATTGCTATCAGGTTGATTTCTCCTGAAAATAAAGCTGTTAAATTTAGTGCCATGTATCACCTTGTTGAGTTAGGGGATTTGGGTTTATAAGAATTTGCTTAATTTAGGGGTCTCCAGTGGGTTATAACTGTTCCGCTGTTGACTTTTGTTATTTGCCAATATTCTCCTTGTTTTACTAAGGCTGATCCTAGACTATGACCGTATGCATCCTGTCTTACATCTGTTCTCAATACTTCTATCATTGTGTTCTCTGTCTCTCCGATAAATAAAGATCCTTTGCCATTCGAGGTTTTCCATAGCATCACCATTCCATCCGTTGCGGCTTGATGAATGGTTCCAGCTGTGTCACTTACGTTTAGGCTTGCACCATTTCCTCCTATTTGACCGATGTTAGTGTCTTGTATGGCTCCTAGATTTAGTGTTCCTGTGGATGTAAAATCATTATCGTTGATTGCTTCTTGTAGTGTTTTTTCTGCTCCGTTTATGGATATTAATACAGAATCTGCCCCGTGTCCTGGGTTTGGAATTGATTGTGTATATGCTGCGTAGGTGCTGACAGATAGTATTAAAATTATGCCTACTAACGTTAGAGAATAAAGCCATCTATTTGTAAGATTAATTTCAATCTTTGTCACCATATATTTATTATGATATTAGTTTATTTAAATCTATCTTTTAGAATTATTCAGTTTTTTCTTCTGTTGGAGATTCTTCTGCTGGAGCTTCAAATAGAGCATCGAATTTTTTGGAGCCTTCTGTTAGAACTTTTGTGTTGATCTGAATTGTGAATAGAGAAATTTCTTTTCCTCTTACTGTTTTTCTTAATCTTAATCCTTTTGGTCTTTTGTTGGTTTTCTTTTCTCCTTTTGGTTTTTTGTGCATTCCTCTTCCGTATCCTAGGAGAACTTTGTGTAAATCTGGTCCGTCTATTTCTGGTGAGCCCATGAATCCTGCTTTGTCTGATGTTCCGGTGATTTCTATTTCGTAGCCTGTTAGGTCTTCTGAGATTTCTTCGCCTTTGATTTTGTCGCCGATAGAAGAGCCGACTAATTTTTCGTCTTCAGTCTCGACTTTGAATGTCTTTCCTTTGTATGCTACATTTATTTTGAATGCCATTTTTTAAGTTTCCGAGTTTCATTAGCGTTTAGCTTCATCTCAGCTTATAACTGTAATATTTTAGAGGAATTTGGGTTTTTAAGTTTATTGGGTTGGGGTCATTTGGAGAAGCCATTTGGAGAACTGAGGTTCTCATATATTGTCGGGGTTCTGCGGAACCCCTTCGTCGGTCGCTTCGGCGACCTCTCGTCGTCGCGATTATATTTTTATTAGTTCGTGGTAAACTTGTGCTGTTATTTTGCAGTCGGCTAGGGCGTCGTGGGCACGTGTATAATCGATTCCAAAATGTCCTGCAACTGTTTCTAAGTTGCTTCGTCCTTGGGGGACTAGGTCATTTTTTTGGAGGTTTCGCCACATCCACATTGTGTCTTCGTGTTGGTGATGGAATTTTGAGAGGGTGTCGCCTTGGTCGAATAGGGAGCTTAGGAAATTTTTATCGAAGGTGATGTTGTGTCCGACTAATAGGGTTTCATGTAATATATTTTTATCTATGAAATTATTTATTTGGTCGCAGGCTGTTGTTGGGGGGATTGCTATTTGGTTGTGTTGTATTAGGTCTATTTTGTTTACTGACATTGCGCCTTTGGATGCGTTGTAGTGGTCGTGTTTTATGAAGATGTGGTTTTGGTCGAGAATGTTTAGGTGGGATTTTTCTACGTCGATTAGGAGGAGTCCTACTGTTAGGGTTTTGTGGAATCTTGGGGACAAGCCGGTTGTTTCGGTATCTATCACTAATCTTTTCATGTGGTAGAAAAATAAGCTTGTTATTTAAGAATTGCTGTAGTGTCTGTTTATTTTGATATGATTTTGCTTTCGAAAGATTGGGTGTCTCTGTTAAAATTGACTTTTAATGATAATCTTCCTGGGAGACTACTCCTTTCGTTTCTTATTTTTCTGGGTTCTTGTGGTTCGCTGTCGAATGAAATTTTTGCACTTGAGTATGGATTAAATCCTTTTCTTGATCCTCTGAGAAAGGCCCTGAGATTTTTTTGTGACTTTATTGGTACTGGAGCGTAGAGGGTTCTTTCTCGTGTGTCTTTTTCTACGATTCCTATAACTCTATATCTTTCGTTTCCTGTTGTCATCATGAATGTTAGGCCTTTCTAGTCTACAAAGCGAGTTCGTTTTGTTGGTGTAAAGTAGCATTCCATGAATATGTTGTGCTTTTCAATCTTTATAAGAATTTATGTGATTAAATTCCCCATGTTGTATTTTCTCTTCTTTTGATTTGTGCAATTTCTTGTAGGGCTGATTTTTCCTCTGCTGACAATAAATCTTTATGTTTTTTGAATTTTCGGAATTCTGTTTCTGAGAGGTTTGTGTAAAGAGGTTCTCCTACTTTTAATTGTCTTTCGAAATTTACACCGGGGATTGAAACTGCTACTTCTTGTCCTTTTGTTGCTTCTTGGACATTGTTTTTTTCATGTTGAATTTCTTTTATTTGTCCGATTTTTACATCGTCTTTATTTATGAATCGCTCTCTGTTTTTTAGTATACCACCGTTTACCTCAACTCCGAAAACTGCTGGAGAGGAATTTCTGAAAACAAAATCTAGAATTGTTAATTTGCATATTCTTGGGAGTTCATCTAATTTTTTTCTTTCGCTTTCTTGTAATTTTTCATCTTTCCATTTTTCTAAATCTTCAATTAATTTGTATACTACTGGGTTCGTTAAGACTTTGATATTTTTTAACTCTTCTAATTCTTTTATGTCGTTGGCGATTTCTATATTAAAGCCTAATAAAATTTTATCTTCTTCTGGGAGCGTGTTTGTTAGGTAGATGTCTTTTTTTGTTATTGGTCCGATTCCGGCTTTTATGATTGGGATTTGTTTTTGTTTTAATAGCATGATTAATGCTTCGAGGGAGCCTAGCGAATCTGCTTTTACTACGATTCCATAATTATCGGTTTGTATTTCTTCTTCTATTTCTTCTGAGAATTCTTCAGATATTTTTTCGAAGGTGTTTTCTTTTGTAATAACTTGAAAGGGCATGCCTGGGAGGATTTCTTCTTTTGATGTAATTTGTAATTTTATTCCGGTTGCTGCTTCGACTTCTGATTCTGTTTTGTATCCTTTATTTAAGGGTTGGGCTTCTTGGATGTTTCTGATTTTTGTTTGTATTGCTTCGTTTTCTATTGATGCGATTACAATCTCATCTTTGCTTGATAGCTTTCCGTCGTATAAAATACATTCTAAGAAGTTTGATGCTTTGTCTTTTTTGACTTCTAAGACTACGCCCTTTCCTTGTTTTTTTACTTCTATTCTTTTTTTCAGAAATTTTTGTGAGAGTGCTGTTATCATTGCTAATATTTCATTGATGCCTTCGCCTGTTTTTGCGGAGCATGGGATGATTGCTACGTTTTGTGTGAAGTCTGTGATTTTGGAATACATTTCTGCTGTGATTCCGTGAGAATGTAGGGCTCCGATTATTGTGTAGAATTTTTCTTCGAAGTTTTGTTTTACGTTAGTTGCTTGTTTTTCTGGGAGAGTGTCGGTTTTCCATCCTGAGATGTTGTCTATTTTATTTAGTGCGATGACGAATGGCGTTTTGTTGATTTTTAGGATTTGTAGGACTTCGGCTGTTTGGGGTTTTATTCCGTCGTTGATGTCGATTACTAAAATTGCTATGTCTGCTAGAGAGCCTCCTCTTTTTCGGAGGTTTGTGAATGCTGCGTGACCGGGTGTGTCGATGAATAAAAGTCCTGGGATTTCTACGGGGATTTTGAATTTTTCTAAAGTTGTTTGGGCTCGTTCTTCAATGTTTTTTTTTGGAAGAGTTGTAAATGAAATTTTTTGTGTGATTCCTCCCGCTTCGCTTTCTTGGATAGAGGTTCCTCTAATTTTGTCTAGGATAGATGTCTTTCCGTGGTCGACATGACCGGCTACAGTTACGATTGGTTGTCTGATTTTTGTCATATATAATTCATCACGATATTCTTTATAAAGATTAAGATTATAGATTGTTATGGGCGAAGTTTCTGAAGGTGGGCCGAGTAGTCGAATAATGTATGATGCGCTTGATAGTTCTAATGTAGAGAGGGTTGCAGAGGATGTTTTATGCGTTGCAGCTAGGGTAGAAGGTATGAGGTCCTCTTTTTCAGGAAATCTAGTAAGCGGTCTTGTTCTAGAATATATAATTTCTTCCGAAAAAATTCGAAAAAAGGCAATAGCAATAAAAGCTTTGTATCCTAGAAAAGTAGGGGATTCTTCTGGGGGAAAATGGGAATATTATTTTGAGGCGTTTAAGCAATATCAAAGAGAACTAGCGGAAGAAGAACATAGGCATAATCCTGAACTTGATTGCGATGGTGCATGGTACAAGGCCCAACAGAGACTTGCGGAGGAAATTATTTTGGGTAGATATGATAAGGTAGAAGATTCGGGTAAGGGATTATAAGATTAAGGGTTTTGGATTTCTCCTTGATATTTTTATAAATATTAAGATTATAATTTAAAAGAATTATTCGAGTTCTTGTACTAAACAAACTTTTTTTTGTCTGAGATTTTTTAATACCCTGGGAAGTTCTTTTAGAAATAAATTAGTAGCATATTTTATTCTCTCATTATTTTTTGTGCTATTTTCTGGAATAATGTATCCTGCAGAAAGTTCGGAGTTTTGTCTTGGAACTATTTCTGCTGAATATTTAAATTTTCCTTTAACGGGGTTCCCGACAGGACTAATAAAGCGTATGTCTGCAGGGATATTTCCATTTCCGTTTGTATGCATTTCTTCGTTTATTTTTCCCTCTAAACCAATTGCTATTGTTACATCTGTTGTTATCTCGATACTTGCTAGGGATTGCACTATGCTATTACTAAATTCATAATCATGGAAGATGACATTCCCAAATCTTCCTAAATAGATAACGACTTTATTGATGTCTCTTTCTCGTTTTTCTGGCTTTGCCTTTAGTGTGTATCTTGCCATCAAGACTTGGGTAAATAATGTTTTATAAAGATTGTTATGCTCAATTTCATAATGTTTAAGAACTTAAAGTTTAATTGATATATATGAAGACATTATTGGAAATTCAGGAAAGATATAATTTAGAATTAGATAGGATTGTTAAGGAGGTGAAAGTAAGTAAGTCGAAATCGGTGCTTCTTCAGCTTCCGGATGGAATGAAACAATATGCAACTTTGATACTGGACTATCTTGAAGAAAAAACAGGTGCACAATTTAAAATTTATTTAGGAAGTTGTTTTGGGGCTTGTGATTTGCCGGACAGCGATGCTGATTTGGTTGTTCAATTTGGGCATGCACCTTGGAGATAATATGAAATATGAAGTTTTTTTTAATCCAGAGAAAGTTTATAAAAAAATGCTTCTTGATATTGGGGTTGCAAAAAAAGAAATTCTTTTAGAGACTTATATTTATGGTAATGATAAAGTTGGTCGGGAGTTTAGGGATGCTTTGATAAAAAAGGCTTTGGATGGTGTTAAGGTTCGGGTTTTACTTGATGCATGGGGCTGTAGTATTCGAAAAAAGTTTTTTAGAAAATTGATTGATGCTGGGGGAGAGGTTCGGTTTTTTAGAGAACTTCGTTATGCTTTTAGATTTTTTACTGCAAATCACGAGAGGAATCATAGGAAACTTCTTTTGGTTGATAAGAAGATTTCTTATATAGGTTCTATGAATATAACTGCTTCTTGTTTGAATTGGAGAGAGTTGGCTTTGAGAATTGAGGGGCAGATTACAAATTCTTTTAGGGTTTCTTTTAATAGAACATGGAAAAGATTTAATTTATTTAGTTCCAAGAAAATGAAGAAAATAATTTTTGAAGGATTTGAGATTTTGCAGGATTTTCCTTCTCGAAAAAAGGGGATTACGGAAAGGAATTATAAGAAATTAATTAAGAGGGCTGAAAAGGAGATTTTGATTGAGACGCCGTATTTTATTCCTTCGAGGGGTATCAGGGTTGTTTTGAAAAAGGCTATAGATCGTGGTGTTAAGGTTAAGATTGTTCTTCCTCGTTGTTCTGATTTAAAGTTTTTGGATATTTTTAGAAATAGATATTTGGGAAAACTTTATAGGGCGGGGGTTAAGATTTATTATTATCCGAGGGTTTTGCATTCTAAGTTGTTGATTATAGATGATTCGTTTTTTTTGCTTGGTTCGTCTAATTTGGATTATAGAAGTTTTAGGCATCAGTATGATATAAATATTTTGGGGAAGGATAAGGAAATGGTTGATTCTTTGAAGCGTTTTTTTAGAAGAGGACTTCGGGAGGCTAGGGCTTTTAATTATGTTGTCTGGCAGAAGAGGCATTTTGTGGGGCGTATTGGGGAATTTTTTATGAGTCCTTTTAGGAAATATTTTTAGAATTGGATATAGGTTTTGAAAGGGATTTGGGTTTGCCCAGTAGGTACTTCTGGTGAAGCATGAGTTTTTTTATGTTTTTGAGGATATAAATCTTTATAATGGGTCGTGATTGTTTTAGGGTATGAAAAAGGGTTTTGATACGGAAAGATATCTTGAGGTTCAGTCGAGGGAGATTTTGAATCGGGTTGCTAATTCGGGGAAACTTTATTTGGAGTTTGGTGGGAAGATTTGTCATGATTTTCATGCGGCGCGGGTTTTGCCTGGTTATGATGCTGATGCTAAGATTAGGATGTTGCAGATGATTAAGGATGATTCGGAGATTGTGTTTTGTGTTAGCGCGAAGGATATTGAGAATGGGAAGATGCGGGCGGATTTTGGTTTGAATTACGAGGCGGCGACTTTGAAATCTATAAATGATTTGAGAGGTTTTGGTTTGGATGTTTCGGCGGTTGTTATTAATAGGTTTTCGGGGGAAGAGAAGGCTTTGAAGTTTAAGAAATATTTGGAGAATGTTGGGGTCCGGGTTTTTTTGCAGAAGGAGATTGCGGGGTATCCGGCTGATGTTGATAAAATTGTGAGTGAGAGGGGGTATGGGGAGAATCCTTATGTGGAGACGAGGAAGCCGATTGTTGTTGTGACTGGAGTTGGGCCCGGGAGCGGGAAGATGTCTTTTTGTTTGTCGCAGTTGTATCATGATAATGTTCGTGGGCTTAAGTCTGGGTTTTCTAAGTTTGAGACGTTTCCGATTTGGGATTTGGAAATTGACCATCCTGTCAATCTTGCTTACGAGGCGGCTACTGCGGATATTGGGGATGTGAATATGATTGACCCGTTTCACTTGAAGGCGCACGGTGTTGCTGCGGTGAATTATAATAGGGATGTTGAGAATTTTCCGATTTTGAAAAAGATTCTTGAGAAGATTGGGCAGGATGTTTTTGCTTCTCCTACTGAGATGGGAGTTAGTAAGGCTAGGGTTGGTGTCGTTGATGATGAGGTTGTGAGGGAGGCGTCGAAGCAGGAGGTTGTCAGGAGGTATTTTAGGCATAAGAAGGAAAATATTTTGGGGATTGTTGAAAAGGGCGTTGTTGATAAGATTGAGAAATTGATGGGGGAGTTGGGGATTGATGAGGGTTATCGGAAGGTGGTTGTTCCGGCGAGGAGAGCTGCTGTTGCTGCTGTGAATCAAGAAGAGAAAGGTAATAAAGGATTTTATTGTGGCTCGGCTATTCAGATAGGGGATGAAATAATTAGTGGGAAGAATTCGGAATTGTTGCATTCGGAGTCCGCGTGTGTTGTCAATGCTTTGAAATATGTTTCTGGGATTCCGGATGATATTCCGCTTCTTCCTGAGTTTTTGATTAATAGTATAAGGGAGCTGAAGAGGAAGACTGTGAAAGATTCGAGTCCGAGTTTGGATGTTAGTGATGTTTTGATTGCTTTGGCGATTTCTTCTTCGACGAATCCTACTGTTAAAAAGTGCGTGGATAATCTTCCTTTGCTTCGGGGTTGCGAAATGCATGCGACTCATTTAGCTACGAGGGGGGATGAAAAAGGGCTTCGGGATTTGGGTGTTAATTTGACGACTGATGCGGAGTTGAGTCCTACGATTTATTTTAGGGGTTAGGGGTTAAAAAGATTTATAAGCTACTAATACATAGTAATAACATGCAAAGGTCAACCGTGAGAGGTGACCGGAAGTGCATGGTGTTCTTAGGAGTTGTTATGCTTTTATTTTTTTCTTTTGAGGTTGTGTCTGCGAGTTATGTCGAGAGGGTTGTTGGAAGTTGTGCATCGGATAGTTCTCAATTCTACATTGACGGGGAGCAAACTGCTTCTTATTCAATAGATTTTGATTATGCAAGGGGAGAAGATAGTGATGCAAGTTCTCTTTTTTTTAATAGTATTGATTTAGGATATGACACAAGTATTACAGGAGGATATTTAGATGGTTATTATACCCTTAATGGAGAAACCTCAAATCCTCGGAATTTTCCATATACACAAGATTGCTCAGAAGGATGTCTAGAAAATGCAACACACGACTCCTCTGGTGGCTGGTTTAAAGGTGTTTACCGTGGATGGAATGGTTTTTTAGATTATGGATGTATAGACCCAATATGTAATTATCATGTTAATGAATTTCAAGAAGAAGTAGAAAAAACAGCAATATGTAGGGGGAATAAAGTAACATATAATTATTCAGGTATTTATTTCAGTGATCATTCTAGTAATGAGGATACTGATTGCAATGCAGATATTTATTATACAGAAGTCTGGAATGGGTCTCCGCCAGAAGAGTATAATTGTGTTTTTCCCGTGATAGAGAATCTTACAATTTATCCAGAATATGACTCATTAAAATATACAAATAGAACTAATCTAACTTATGAAGAATTTTTTCCAGATAATAAATTAAAACCATATATTAATTTTACAATAATTTATTCTGATGAAAGTGAACCAAGTGATGATGAGAAGTTTGTTGTGAATTATACAATTAATTTTACTTATCCTGCAAAGTTCCCATTAGATTCTTCTTATACCAGTACTTATAAAAATTCTACAACTTGTTCTAAGGATTGCATGATAAATATTCCAGAAAATTATATTGCTAGAGCACAAGATACTTTAATTTTAGTTGAAGCTCAGGTTTTTAAAGATGGAGTAGCAAGTAAGAAAAACTCTACAGAAAGATATACTCCTTTTTTTGATATTGTTGTTAATGGAATTGACGCTGGAAATGTGCTCTTTGGATACGACGATTTAGTTGAAAATAAACCAATTGCTACAAGAGTAAATCTTACAATTTATTCTTACTTGAGGAAAGTTGATTCTTCTGATTTATTTATGCATTATATAGATTCAATAAAAAACATTAGTGTTGATTTTATTGTTGATGGTAAAAAAGAAATGAGTTCAAATGAAGATTTAATATATTATGGGGGTATTGAAGAATTAAAGCAAAAAGTTGTTAACAAATCGCTTAGTGTTAATGAAAGAAGAAATGCTATGCTGATTTTGCAGGACATTCATAAACAAGCAAAAGATACGAGGAATTTTATTGGCTATATTCCAAAAGGAAAAACTGGTAGTATTAATATAAAAGTTGAAGTTGTTGATGCAGAGGATATAAATGAATATAAATATGGATATGGGAAATCTAATAATTATTTTTCAAAGGAATATGTCTTAAGAGTTCAGAAAGATCCTGATTTCAAAATTTTATTTACTGGATTAAATATGCAGGTTCCTGGGCAAGGCTATCAGATAGAAGATTATAATAAAAATATCTTGAGAATGAAAGAAACATATAAATTTATTAAATCTGCATTTCCTTTTGATCCCACAAAAGTTTCTGTTACAATCCGCCCAAGTCTTGCTTTTGTACAGGTAGATGATATTGATGATGATACATTCTCTTATATTCAGAAACAAGCAGATGCAAGTGGTTATGATCTCGCTTTTGGAGTTATTCCATCAGGGGTCGGAAAATTAATCAGCCCAAAAAAATTATTTGCTGGATTATATGTTCCTGAGGATTATAGCAAGGCAGTAATTATTATAGAAGATAGTTACTTTGGTACTTATGCACATGAGGCGGGGCATTTATTTGAATTATATTTAGATGAGGAGCAGAAATCTGGACCGCCATGTCCTCCTGAACAGTATGGGATTATGGATGTCGGTTTATTAGCTTCAGATGGAGCGTGTATGGATTCTGAAACAGGAAAACCTTGTAAGGCTGTTGGACTATTTGCTCCAATGGGTTTTAATGGGGTGATGATAAGTATCTGGAAGGATAGGGGGACCCATATTGGTTTTTATGCTTCAAATGATGCTCCAATAGATTATAATTTATTACCTTTTGATCCAAAGGAGCTTGTGAATCTTAGAAAATTTGATATTATGAGTCTTTCAAATAGTGTCTGGATGAGAAAAGACCCTACTTATGATAAATTAAAAAAGAGGATATTAGTAGCATGAAAAAATCAGAGAAGAAATTGACTAGAAGAAACTGCTTAAAAGCGGGAGTACTCGGCTTAGCTGTACTTACTGGAGGAAAGTTAGTTTCAGATTATTGTTCTCGACCATCTACATTAGTAGAAAAAGTAAAATTTCTAGGGGGATTTGAGGGATTTCAAAAAATTGACTCTTATCCAATTGCTCTTGCTGGTCAAGATGCGAATGGTGTGTCATTTTTATTAGGGGAGAAAGATGAAAGGCCGATTTTGGGGCATTTTTTTCCTAAGCCTGATCAACTTGGAATTTATGTGGCTGATGGTTCTGTAATGAAGAGGGTAAGAACCTTGCCGGTTTCTTTTTCTAATGCATGTGCCCCTCAGGGTTATTCTGCTATTGGTAAGGGGCCAGACAGATATGATTGTTTTAATTCAACAGGATTTGATGTTGGGGTGGTGAGAACCAAACTGGAGAGTGGATTATCTAATCTTCTTTATAGTGATAAGGGATCAGACACAAGAATCCGGGCTGCTTCTGGAAATTTGATTCTTTTAGAAAATAATGCTGGGGAAGAATTTGTTTTTGCGGATTCACGGAATGGAACTGCAAGTTATTCTACTTCCCAAAAATTAAGATTTCCAAAGGGTGATGAATGGAAGGATATTGAAGGCTATATGAGAAATAATTCACCTAAGCCTTTCGAAAGAGTAGTTAATAATTATCTTAAAAGAGCGGAAGTGAGATTACAACTTGGAGCTGAACTTGAAGATGCTGGATATAGGGGCCCTAACAATCCAGGATTTAATTTTTCACCTTCAGGAATAGCAGGAGACTGTAAGGCAACATTTGGATTTGTTTTAGATGGAAAAAAATATTTTATTGTAAGAAAAACAATAGGTGGGGTAAAAAAATGAAAAAAATAATTATCTTTTTATTAATCTCATTATTTTTAATAGGGTTAGTAAGTGCAGAAAATAGGATATTTACCGGAAAATTTAATGATACTTATTTTAAAATAACTCCGATAATTCTTGCTCATGAAAGTGTTGATGCCTATCCTTCTGGAGATAGTGATTTTTCTGCTAGGTTTTATCCCTCTTCTGAAGAATATCATGTAAATGAAAGTAATTTATATTATAAAGGAGATAAGAATCATTTTTATTTTATTGCAGATGTTCCATCTAATACAGAAAGTATCGAATTTTATTATATAGGTGATCGAATCTATGAAATAAATACTGAGAATAGCTTTTTTTTAGATGATTTTAATATTGAATATGAAAATGGAAATCTTTCTTTTTCATGGAATGCTAATCTTGAAGATTATTATGCAAGTGTGTATTATTATTCTGGGGAGGTTTGGAGTCCTTTGTTTTTTGAGTTTCCATTCCAGAATTCATATAATTTCAATGTTCTATTAGATTGGGTTTATATATCTGAATACACTAATTTTAAATTAGTTGTTTCGGATGGATTTAATGAAGTTGAGTCTTCTTTGTGGTTTAATGTTCCAAAAATTATTTGGTGTAATCATTCTGATTTTAATGAGGATGGAAGAGTTGATATTCCTGATTTTATGACATTAAAAAGAAATTATGGAAAAACTGGAACAAATGATATGGGAGATGCTGATGGAGATGGTTATATTGGGTATAATGATTTGAAATTGCTTCAGAAAAATATGGGGCGGGCAAATTGTAGCTTGGATGTTGTATTTCCTGAAATTCCTGAGCAGGTGGTGATGGAAGCTCCGGTACCACAAGCAAGTGTTTTGGTTTCTAGTTCGGGGAATTCTGGGAAAAGTTCTAAAGAGGTAGTTGTTGTATCTGATGAGGAAGAGAGTTCGAGTTCTATTATAACTGCAAATTCTGTTAAGGTGCAAGATGATGTTGTGGTAGATGAGGTGGTGAGTGTTGAGAAAGCTGTTGTGTCGCCATTTGTAAGAACAATCAATTTTCTTAAAAAGATAATTGGTTTTTTGTTTTATAGAATTTGAGCTAAAACTATATGCAGTACAATAAATTTTAAATAGTTTGGTAGGGGTTTTTGTTTAGGATTAAATAAAGATATAAATACTATTATTTTCTTTGTTACCTATGAATAAGGGGGATAAGAGGGGGATTGCTAGTATTGTTGCAGTTGTTTTAAGTGTTTTAATTGCAGTTGTGGGCGTTGGAGTTTTATGGGCAAATGTCTCTTCTCAACTTGGACAGAATATAGAAAATGTTGCTGAATTACCCGATTTTTCTGTTGTTATTTCAGAAGGATATACTGTTTATGATTCTGGATTGAGTATTGCTTTGATTCAGGTAAAAAATGGGATAACTGATGTTAATGTTTCTGAACTGCAGATTATATTTTTTGTTGAAGGAAATAGTTACGAATTTAGAGTTCCTTCCCCTGAAGTTAATAGTGGTTTGCCTGATATAAATGAAGCAAGGGTTTATTGGTTTAATTTTACAAAAGAGGGTATTTCTGGCGTTCCTGATTATGTTTCTATTGCGCCGATTTATTCTGATGGGCGGATTGGAGATGTAATTTCAAAAGTTGAGATGCCTGTTAAAAAAATTATTCTAAAGGAGAATGAGTTGGAAAATCTTAAAGATAAATTTATTTCGAGTTATTCGGGTGGTTCTGGCGGCGGCGGCGGAGATTCAGGAAATCCTGATCCTGTTTTGGATTCTCAATGCGGAGATTTAGTTTGCAATATTACTTTTGAGAATTGCTCAATATGTCCTGTTGATTGCGGAGTGTGTAATCCTCAGAATTTTATTTTAGGAACTACTGGAGACGATATCTTTCAGATTTATAATGAAATAGTATGGTTGAATGGAATCGAGGTTAATTCATCAGATAATGCAACTCTTTTAGGAAATGGGGGAAATGATTTATTTGTTACGGTTGGGGATGGCTCTCAGATGATTATTGGAAATTTGGATGAGCTTGATTCGTATTGGATTGATTCTGAAGATTTAGTAATCAATTTAGATGATAATGAGAGAGAATATAATTTTCATAATATTAGTGGGTATGAGCAACCGTGGACCGATGATCCTGAGAATGAGGATTATGTTGGTTTAGATTCTAGGGGAGAGTCGATTAAAGATCCGATAGCTGAAGGGATTATTTTTAATGGGCATGGCGTTGATGTTTTTTCGAATTATACTGATTTTTCATCATATCCTTTATTCAGAGGGAATCCGAATTATACAGATATTAGGCAGGGTTTGATTGGGGATTGTTGGTTTCTTGCAGGTCTTGCTGAGCTGGCGTATAAGGAGCCTGAAGTAATTAAGCAGTTAGTTGTTAGTATCGGGGATGGGAATTATATTGTAAGATTTTTTGAATTAGAAGCGATGCGTACCGAATGGGGTGCTGTTTATTCCCATGATACCGTAGGGCAAATATATTATAAGGTAGATGCTGATTTGCCTATATCTGTAAACGGGGATTTAATGTTCGCAGGGCTTGGGAATAGAAATAGACAAGAGGCAATAAAAGCAGGAACAGATGGGGTTCTTTGGGTTGCCTTGGCAGAAAAAGCTTATGTCGATGTTAGAAGTACTAGAAATTATTACTGTGATTTAACCGCGGGATCTACCACCACATTATTTGTTGCTATTGCTAATAGGACTAGGCATAACGTTATATATACAGAACCTTTCAGTTCTTTAAATTTTATGCCTGAGACCGATTTGAATAATATTCCGCTTTGGAATGTAAGTTTTTTTGATAATAATGAAACTCTTTTCGGTGAGAGATTAAATCAAATCATTAATATTGACAATTCTGTTATTGGTGCGACATCATCTTATAATCCAGATGAATATGGTTGGCCTTTTGCAAGGGGTCATGCTTATGCCGTTCTTAATAATCCCCTTGAAGATTCCGGTTTTTATTTGAAAGTCTATAACCCATGGGGTTGGGATGGAAACTCTTATTGGGATGATAATCCTAATGATGGGGTGTCAAAAGCGAATAGAACAATAGCAATGGCGGGATTTAGGAAGTTTTATTATCATTAACAATCTTCGGGGCAGTTACAATTGTTTTCTGCGAAATCACAGATTGAATTTCCACAATCAGAGCATAAGATTATTCCTGATAAAAATTCACATCCTAAAAAACCTTCATCAATTATCCCTAATCCATTTAAATTATCACAGCATTTATTTCCGGGGATAACGGCCATTATTTCTCCTGCGGGATAACATGTATCGGAATATGAGTAATTAATTGGAACTCTTAAGTAGCCATCGAAAATAGGTTCTGGCTTTTTATTGTTTATTATTAATATTACTGATACTACAATTAGAATCGTAATGAGTATTGTTGGAATAATTATTTTCAACCTCATAAAAGATTATGATTAAGGTTATATTTAAATTTATCTTAATGATTTTATTTTATTTTTTATGAGTGTTTTAGAAAGAATACTTAGTTTTTTGTATTATATTATGATTAGTTGTTACAATGCGGATGGGATTGCTTTTGTTGATTAGTCAAGGGGTATTTTGAGGTACTCTTTGAGTATAATTAATTTTAAAAGTTGATTTGTGTAGTAAAGGGTATGGGAATATTTGGATTTGGAAGAGGGAAGACTTTGTATTATCCGGGGTGTTTGACGAAGGGGGTTTTGAAGGAGCAGTTTGAAAATTATAAGGAGATTTTTAATAGGCTTGGGATTAATTTTGTTTTGTTGGATGATGCGGTTTGTTGTGGGTTGCCGGTTTTGAATGCTGGGTATCGGAAGGATGCGAAGAAGTTGGCGGAGAGGAATTTTGATATTTTTAGAAAGGCGGGAATTAGGAAAATTGTTACAAATTGTCCGTCGTGTTATTATGCTTTTAAGGAAGTTTATCCGAAGCTGGTTAGGGATTGGAATATTGAGGTTGAGCATGCGACTGTTGTTATTTTAAATGCTTTGAAAAAAAAACGGATTAAGTTCCGAGGAGTTGACGAAGATAGGGAGTTGGTTGCTTATCATGACCCGTGTTATTTGGGGAGGCGTAGTGGAATTTATGAAGAGCCGAGGGAAGTGATT
>Ga0222639_1000542_pt1 | contig 16969 bp, 11 predicted proteins | sample AntAcemetagen185_FD_179863 | JGI IMG/M metagenome (GOLD analysis project Ga0222639, IMG submission 179863) | Saline water microbial communities from Ace Lake, Antarctica - #185 | ecosystem: Environmental > Aquatic > Non-marine Saline and Alkaline > Saline | place: Antarctica: Ace Lake...
GCAGAGAGTTCCTTGGTCAGGAGAGCATCCAACTGGGTCGGGGTCAGACCGGCCGCTTTCAGATTGTCTAAGAATGAAAAGTTGATCTTGCCCAGGCCATTTACCGTAACGAGAGTTGTTACGCTATTTTCTCCGACACGCGAGTTTATCTCCAGAATATCAAGGGGGCCGATCCGATATTCGGGAATACCGTCAATTGTCTCGAAAACCGAGTTTTCCGTGACCTGACTCATCTTGGCCAGCTCCAGCTTCTGCGCCTTCTTCATCTTTTTCATTTCCTCCAATTCCGGTTTGGTGGCGACCAGTTCTTTCACAGGGGTCCCCTTCACGGCCATAGTGCCGCATGCCAGAATCATCAGGGCCATCAACAGAAGGCAGGTAGCTATAAGCGTTTTAATGAATAACAGATATTTTTCTTTCGCATCTTTCATTGGCTTTTTACTTTACCGAAGGAGAGTGAATAACATCCGTGAAAAGACCGTCAAATAGTCGACGACTCGACCTCTTAACGGTGTCTGGGACACCCGCTTACTTAGTGTCTGAACGAAAACTGTCTTTTTCGCCCATATCTGCGTCAGGCTCAAATTTTAATCCTCAAAATACTCAATGTATTCCTGTGGTTAAAATTTTCACCTTCCTTGATCTGAACAAAAAATCCTAGTTTTCGTTCGGGCACTACTTAGGGAAGTTCTTCCTCGCCGACCGTATCCACAATACGTAACAGCGGCGAGTTTGACAGATGGACGATTTTTCCTTTCTTCAATTTTTGTCCCACGCCGTCGTAAAGGAGTTCAATTACAGGCTTGAGCGGATGATCCTTATCAGTGGACAACACACGACCAATAGCCTTGTTATTGAGCAGTACATAAGAGTTGACCGGGAATAGAGAGATCTCAACCAGAAACTCCTTGACGATTTTGTTTGGGAATTTTCCTTTGTCGATCCCTATTACCGATTTAACGGCATCCGTCTCCATATACTTTTTTCGGTATGGCCGGTTTCGGATCATGGCCATATAAATGTCTACCAATCCTATGATTGATGCAAATTCCGATATCTCATCCCCGCTCAATCCCTTGGGGTATCCAGATCCATCCGATCTTTCATGCACCTGAAGGGCCAAGCGCGCCAGCCAGTGAAATGCTTCACCCATCTGACTGATAACCTGGGCGCTGAGCTCGGGATGTTTCCTGATGAGGGCTAAACTGCGCGGGTCAAGCTTGCCCTCCTGTTTCAGGATAGTGTCGGGGATTAGATACATGCCGACATTTTCAAGAAAAGCGGCTAAACCTAATCTCAAAATCTCTTTGGTATCATATCCCATTCCTTTGGCTAACTTCATGCAGGTAACCGTCACACACACTGCATGAGACGGCAGATCGCTGAATTTGGTATATAACACCGTGTATTCATAAAGCGGATCAATAAGATCTTCTATCGTAATATGATGCAGGATAGAAAGGATCGGTGAAGCGGCGATACCCTGTTTTGCCTTGACTCTATCCCGGACATCTCGTGCCCTTTCTAAGAGCTGTTCATAATATGTCTTGATATTTTCATTGTGTCTCACTGTTGATTGCGGATCAGCTCCGAACTGTTCAATCTCTTCATCCGCTGGCCGAATACTGCTCACGCTCACTTTTTCCTTCCGGGTATGGTTTTGGGAAGGCTCAGAAAGAGGCTTCTTCTCTTTTTTTCTTAAGATTTCAGAAAACTGCACCATCGTCAATAATATCCTTTATAACCTCATAGGTGACCATTGTCTTTTTCTCGCCTGAACCCACGAGAAGCGACAAGTCACATAGGTTATTGATGATTCTTGGTATTCCATTACTATGCTCAAAGATTATTTCAATGGCCTGTTTGCTAAACACATTCTTGCTGAGGCCCGCCTTTTTCTCTCGAAAAAAAATATAATCGGTCGTTTCCTTGAAATTAAAGGACCGCAAAAAGTAGCTGATCTCTACCCTCTGCGCCAACTGTTTGATCGCTTTGACTTTATCTACCAGTTCGGGTTGTCCCATCAGAAAAATTGTCAAGAGAAATCTGTTGGACAATTGATAGTTGAGGAGAAGCCTGATTTCCTCTAACGTAGATTCCGCGATAAACTGGGCTTCATCAATGATGAGAAGGGTTCCTTTGTTCTGCTCCAGATTGTCGGTCAGTTTTTTGTATAAAATTCGGAGGATTTCAACCTTGCTCTCAGGGACATCTGTAATTCCCAACTTATATAATATATCCTGTAAGAACTCTTTTGTCTCTAAACACGGATTTGCTATCATGGCGATATCATATCTTTCTTTTGATATCTTACGCAACAATACCTTACCTAAGGTTGTTTTGCCTGCACCCACCTCTCCGGAAAGCAATGCACACCCTTTCCCCCTCTCAACTGCGTACAAAAGTCTTGTCAACCCCTCCTCGTGGGGTTTTGACATAAAAAAGAAATCCGGATCAGGCACATTATCGAACGGGTACTTCTTTAGACCCCAATATTCCAAATACATTTGTTAAATCCCAAGACACAATTCAGAATATTTCATGTTAAAATGATGTTATTATTGCCAAGTCTAGTGTCCATCCAGAAATGAGATAGTTTTTGCAAGATCAAGGAAGACGAAGATTTTAACCACAGGAATACATTGGAGTATTTCGAGGATTAAAATTTGAGTCTGACGCTGAGATTGCGGAAAATAGCCATTTATGGATCGACACAAGTCTAACATCTCTCTATTTTATACTGAAGTACCGGTTCAGGCAAGATGTTTCTTTTTTTGAACAGTGGAAGAACGTAAGTGAAAAATTATCCTAATTGAAAAGCATGAAATCTGATATTACGAGCCAACTATTTCTTATTTACATTTGTAGGCTCGTGCCCATATTTGGGCATCATTCCCATACGTCTGCCTGACCCATACAACATGGGTTGCACCAAGTCCTGCCGCCTCTTGCAGGGCACGACCTTTGGCATTTTGAATTGCAATTTCATTGGTCGCTACCTCAGTGCGCGTTAGCGAAGGAATATAGTCCCCTGCCGAACCGGTAACCTCCCCCAAGTATTTACATTTTGGAAGAATTTTTGCGTCTGCCGCTATCACTTTTGGATAAAGCGGTGATAGCGGACTGCATCCGATAAGTGAACTCAACAGGGCCACTGTAAAAGCCAAAATCATGAGTACGGGAAAGCGGTTCAGAATTTTTGGTCTCATTTATTGTATGGTATATCTGACTATATGGATTAAGATTTTCAGTCTGGGCCGGGGTTCAGAATATGCACCGAACCTTGCCAAAATCTATTTATTTAATGCCTTTTGAAACTTTATAGTCAAATTTGACTCATTTGTCAATCATTCTCTCTTTTATCCAACCCTGAAGAACGAATTCAACAGAACTGGCACTGCAACAGGTCACGGGGTATTTTTTCATATTTGGAATCCCGGAGGGAAACCTCTGAACCGGGAACCTGTGAACGGGTACCTCTGTCAAAACCCTTTACGGAGCATCCGGGCATAATAGCTGCCGGAGGTATAGAGGGCTGCGGCCGGATTGTGGCCAAGGACGCGGTCCTTTGCAATAAGTACCGTTGTGAAGGCCTCGCTATACTTGAAGAAGAGAGAATCGTGCCCCACACAGAGCCCGACTAAGATATTGAAATCAGTTTTTTCCCGGTTAAGGATAGTTGCCTGAACAATGGGGCTGCACATGGACTCAAACTGCCCGATTCGTATCTTTTCCTCCTCCTTGATCCCTATGGTTTCTTTGGGAGTGGCGCCGGCCTTGCAGACAACAGAGACGACCTCGAAGCCCTGTGCTTCTAAGATTTTCGTAAGCGCCTTTGCCTCCTGATAAAGCCCTGCGCAAAAAGCGATGCCTAACTTTTGATATCCCATTTTTTCTGCAAATTCACAGATCTCCTGGACCCTTGGTTTAACAGGATGAGAGACATAGGGCTGGATATCTCTATTTGAGTAACATTCGGATTCTTGAATCGATGCCATCCTGGCGAATTCGTGAATTTTGGGCCTTTCGTACTCCTTAACTGCGTCTTTAATGATCTCCCTGTAGTTTTCAGTGGGGCAGGACTTTGGTCCCTTTCCATCCTCTACAAGGCAAATTCGATCCTTTATGGAACATTTTGCACATTCCGGACTTTCCTTATCTTTCATGCCTTCTCCTTATCTTTTCCTCTTACAGAGTTCACATAGGTTTCTTATTTTTCGAGAATGACTAACTTTATATTTATCGATAAATGACCTTCTCCGTCAAGTTTTTTCATGTCGCGTGATCTCCACGAATTAGTCCGGTTTTAGCTGAACAGGATAAATCAGCTTCATGATAGTATTCCGGCGATTGTTTTCCTTCAAGTTTGTCGGGAAGTTTTCTTCATAACATTATCACCTTATCACTAAGATGTTAAACTATTTGGAGTTACCTCAACTTGATAGCGCTCGAAGCCTACTCACCCTTTTGGAGAGCTTGGCTCGAGAGGAAAAATAAACAAAAAAAACCTCCCGCTTATTTGGTCCACGGGAGGTTTTTCTTTTATTTGCTATTTACTTTTTGCTATTTACTTAGATTTGAGAAAAGCCTTTGCAAGCTTGATCCACTCTTTCTCTTCTAACTCTCCGGTGGGGCCCCTACAGAAACACCACCGTCCGCAGCAATGTTCAAGTCATCGTTGGCCATTGAAAAGAGTCTTTCCCTCTCATCGCCCGTGAAGGTATGGGCCTCTTCACCATAGTAAAGATCCTTCAGATTCTTCCGGAGTTTGGTCGGTTCGATAATAGCAAACCAGCCATCCTCATAGGGTGAACTGTTCATAAGCTCGGGATGGTCCAACAGTTTATCATTGACGCGGCTGACAATGCCGTCAATGGGAGAGAGAACCCGGGCAGTTTCGCCGTTCCGTTTTACCGCAAATCCTGTCTGACCCTGTTTGAGCTCATGACCGATATTGGGCATCTCGATCTGACTGAGCTTCCCTAACAGCTTCTGGGCAAAGTCGTCCAGGCCCACCCTGACACGGTCTCCATATTCCGGCCTGGCCCATGTATGGCCTTCGTGGTAGTAAAAGCCGTCAGCCATTTCAAAACCTGCGACCTGGGTCGGAGTCTCCACCGGGAGCGGCTCAGACTGCAATCGTTGCTGCATCATCCGGTCAAAAGAGCAGGTGCCGCACTCGTAGACATTGGGGCATATCTTGCGACCTATTTCGCCTGTAATCATATATCGGCATTTCCTGCCTGAGGCGGGAAGCATCATCATCTTTTCCACCCAGGTGGCGGTGAACTTTTCCGGTGGGGCCCCTACAGGTTTTATTTGAATACCGCAGTTCTCTAATTGCCACCTGAAAAGCTCATAGCAGGTAGAGCAAAAATTCGATCGCTTAAAATCTGTATCTGCGATGTTAGTGGAACTGTACATAACGCAATGTCGATCCCTGCAGTGGGTAAGACCGAGGCTATGACCCAGCTCGTGTAACGCGGTCTTTCCAATTCGATCCATGAGGAGATCCTGATTCGGCTCTTGGTCATAGAACTGCGGGCGGAGCCTGTATGTGGAGATAATTGCGCACTGGCCTCCCACCTGTGCCAATCCAAAGACATATTTGAGAATCGGCACAAACAGGTCAACCTGGGTAATCGCTAAGAACTTCAGGGAGTTGTGAGAGAGTTCAGTGAAGCGTTTCAGGATCAGCTTCGAGTTATACTGGTCCCTCTTTTCATCAAAGGCATATCTCAGGGAATCCATCCTTGAAGAGATTTTGTATCGCAGACCGCATCGGCTTGATATAGCCCCGGCCACGTGCTCTATAATCATCCTGTCGAGAGGACCGAGGCCACAGATGGTTATGAATTTTGAAAGGGTTCTGCTACCCCCTTTTGATTTCATATTTCTCTATCTTATTATATAGGGTTTGACGGTCGATATCTAATTCCCGCGCAGCCCTGCTGATATTCCAATCAGCTTCCTCTATAACCCTTTCGATATGTATTTTTTCCATTGATTTCAATGATTTGGGTAATTGTCCACGCATTGGTTCCCTTCCTCTAAAGGGTATGTCTGTTGCTGCGATCTCTTTCCCCCCTCCAATCACGAGCGCCCTTTCGATGATATTTTCCAATTCCCTGACATTTCCGGGCCAGTCATAATCCACTAATAATTTCATGGCGGAAGGCGCAATGTTTACTTCGTCTTTGTTCAATTCTAAGCAGCATTTGCGAACAGACGCCTTTGCGAGGAGCGGAATATCCTCCTTTCTTTCTCTTAGGGGGGGGACATGTATCGAAATTACATTCAGGCGATAAAAGAGATCTTTGCGGAATCGATTTTCGATTATAGCCTTTTCCAGATCCCGATTGGTTGCAGCTAAAATGCGCACGTCCACCTCTATAGATTCCTCACTCCCTAAACGGGAAAATTCCTTTTGCTGCAAAACCCTCAAGAGATCCACCTGTGTTTTCAAGCTGATGTCGCCTATTTCATCTAAGAAGAGTGTCCCTTTATGGGCCATCTCAAAACGCCCCCTCTTAGTGTGTTCTGCACCTGTAAAGGCGCCCTTTTCATAGCCGAACAGTTCACTTTCTAAGAGTGATTCGGGCAGTGCTCCACAACTCACAGCTATAAGCGGCATATAGCAGCGCCCGCTGTTTCCATGGATGGCCTGGGCGATCATCTCTTTTCCTGTCCCGCTCTCCCCGGTGATAAGTACCGTGGAATCCGTGGGCGCCACCCTTTCGATCAGTTCAAAAATCTGCTGCATGGAATCGCTTTTGCCTATGATTTCATCAAACTGATCTCTTTCTTCTAACTTTTTCCGGAGCAGGATATTTTCTAAGATCAACTCCTTGTGTTTCACGATCTTTTTTATGAGGATCTCTACCTCATCCGGATCAAAGGGCTTTACGAGATAATCAAAGGCGCCTTCTTTCATGGCCTGGACAGCGGTATCTACGGTGGCATAGGCAGTCATCATAAGGATTTCGGCATCGGGTCTCACCTCTTTTAGATGTTTTAGGGTCTCAAGCCCGTTCATACCCGGCATTTTGAGATCGAGCAAAATGATTTCCCATGGCTCATCCCGGACCATGTCTATGGCTTCCTGTCCTCCTGCAGCTAAACCAACTTCATAGCCATCTTCTTTTAACCAGTCATTGAGGCTTTCCCGCATCGCTTCTTCATCGTCAACAACAAGAATACGGGGCATTTTCGACATCTTTATTTCCCTCCATTATTTAACGGTTCCTCGATAGGAAGAAGAACTTTAAACGCGCTTCCCTTCCCAACCTCGCTTTCCACTTCTATTGAGCCATTGTGGTTTGTGATAATCCCGTAGACCACCGACAAACCTAAGCCAACACCCTTTCCCTCCTCTTTGGTGGTAAAAAAGGGCTCGAAAATATCCTTCTGGTCTTCCTCGGAAATACCGCATCCCGTATCAGAGATCGTTATCTCCAAGAAACCATTTTTTCCTGCACGCATAGCCGAAATAGACAGCACACCCCCGCCTTCCATGGCCTCTGAGGCGTTGATTATAAGGTTTAAAAAGACCTGCTGAATCTGTCTGAAATCGCACTTCACCATGGGCAAATCCGGCTCGATCTCGCTCACGAACTGTATCTCTTTTAATTTGAGATCGTGAGAGGTTAAAGCTAAGGTCCTACTGATTATCTGATCAATATTTTGCGGTTTGATTGCGATTCGGCTTCGGCGGGAAAAAGCGAGGAGATCTTTGACAATTTCACCGCATCTCGTCATTTCCGATGCCATTGTACCTAAGTATCGTGAGATATCCTCAGCTCTATCTTGAGAGAAATGGCCCCTTTTAACAAGTTTCATCATCAATTTGACGTAAGTTAGAACTGCTGCAATGGGGTTGTTTATCTCATGGGCAATGGTAGCGGACAATTTACCGAGAGAAGCCAGCTTTTCTGACCGGATCACCTGTTCCTGAGCCTCCTTGAGTTCCTGATAGGCCCTGTTAGCGCCCTCGTACAGCATGGCATTACGCACGGCCATTCCTATTTGGTTACCGATAGCCGTGAGGAATTCCACATAATCTTCTGAAAACCTGGATTCGGAACGACTGCATACGCACATTACTCCCACTGGCTCCCCTTTTAAGACAAGGGGAATATAGACAGTGGATTGGATCCCTTCTTCGACAATGGAATCCACATAAAGATCTTCCGGCCGGTGGAGGTTGTCCACAATCTCCGTTTCTCGCGTGAGAACAGTTTTTCCCAGGAGACCATCTCCCACCCGGCGAGACATCATAAAGTTCTTTTCAATGAATCCGGGCGAAAACCCCTTATGCGCCGCCAAGTTAAGGACATCCCTCTTATCGTCTAAAAGATAAATACGGACACAGTCACGCCCGGGAATCTCAAGCATCTTGTCGATGGTACTGTTCAAAACCTGGTCCAGATCCAGGCTGCTGCTGACTGTCAGGGAGATGGCATTTAAGGTGGTAAGCCTGACATTCTGTCTTTTGACCTGCTCCTGGGCGTTTTTTCTCTCTGTGACATCTCTTATGATCATCACATACCCGGTAATCTGGCCAATTATATCGAAAATCACACTGGATGTGATCACTGCATCAAATGATCGCCCCTTTTCCCCGTAAGGTGGGTTTCAAACTCCGTCACAAAGCCCTCCCGAAAAAGCATCTTTTGAAACAGGTAAAGATCCTCCCGGTTTTCAAAGAGATCCATGGCCGGACCATGCGAAACAAGCTCATGTTTGGTCTTGTATCCCAGAATATGGAGTCCTGCCTGGTTGATCTCCATAATCTTTCCCTTAGGGTCTGTATGAATGATAGCATCGAGGGAGCGCTCAAATATGGTTCGATATCTCTCTTCCGATTTTTCTAATTCTCTCAGGCGTTCATCTAACATCCCTTCTAAGTTGCCTAACACCCTTTTCAGTTCTTCTTGAAGGCGCTTCTTAACTGTGATGTCAGTAGCTGTTTCCAGGACATAAGCAATTTTGCCACGCTCATTCATAACCGGAGTGGCCTTGACTAACATCTGCACAACCCTGCCATCTTTCATCACAACAGTCTCTTCGTTGGAGTGTGACTGACCATCCCTAAATGATTTTTCTACGAGACAATCTTCACATTTTTTATCTCTGTTTTTCCATACCTTGTAACAAAAACCATCCTGATGCATTCCAAATTCATTTCTAAAAAGATTATTGGCCATAAGGATCTGATACTTATTGTTAATGGCAATCACATAATCGGTGACGCTCTGGAGGAGCGCTTGATATTTTGTTTCTAACTCCCTGCGCCTCTTTTCCTCTCGCCGGATCCTTTCGTTGGCCTGTTCTATCTTGGCTACAAGGCGATCCCGGTCCAAAGGCTTGGTGAGATAATCAAAGGCACCTGACTTGATCCCTTCAACGGCATCCTGGGTTGAACAGTAGCCGCTCAGGAGGATGACCTCAGTATCGGGGTGTTTTTCCTTGATTCGCTGGAGGACTTCAATGCCATTCATCCGGGGCATCATAATGTCCAGCACCACCACATCCACAGCCTTTTTCTCAAGGATGGATAAACACTCTTCGCCATTCGCTGCCTGTTTAGGGACGATACCTCTCTTAGTCAAACGCCTTGTAATGGCCCTCCGGAAATCGTCATCGTCGTCAACGAAAAGGACGGAAATATCTTCCATATTCATACGCCTTAATCTAAGAATTCCTAAATCCCTAAGTCTTATCCGCAGATTACGCAGATTACCGCAGATATCCTAAATGCCCCATCCAAGCACCCATTCATCCCAGTATCCAGTATCCAGCATCCAGTATCCAGTATTCCTCAATTCCTCAATCCGCATATAATTACATCACAAAAGAGATGTTCGATCAAGGAGAATAAGGGCATAAATTGCTCTTGATAAAAAAACGCTATTTTTAATATAAACCCGAATCGCCACGTCTTTAATATTCCTTTTATAAAGTGGGCGAAAATATCCTTAATATTATTATTGCCGCGCCGCTGCAAAGCACGGCAATGCTTAGATAGGCTCAGCGTTATAGCATTAATGAGGAGTTAGAAATGAAGACAGAAAAGGGCCAAAATATCTTAGGCTCTGTGATGGTTGTGGGCGGTGGTATCGCCGGTATGCAGTCAGCCTTAACTCATGCACTGCATGTGGTGATTGTGCAGGGCCTGTCCTGTGGAGCGGCCCAGTGAATATGATGTGGAATTGATTACCCGCAAGGCAACTTACAAGCCTTACGCTCAAGCTATCCCCGGGGTATCCCCGGGGGATTCGCAATAGAAGAAATAGACACTGCTCCCCGCAGGATGGTTTGCCCCGCACACCTGAACGTGCAGGAATATGTGGCCATAGTAAAGGTGAGGAAATACAAAGAGGCTGTGGAGATAATAATGCGTGATCTCCCATTTCCCGGAGGAATAAGCGGGCTTGGTCTGCTGCAGCCCTCCTTTCGGCCATAAACCACGATGTTGCGTAAATTCCCTTGACAACACGATCCTAAAAGAATATTTCATTTGTGATTTCGACGGAACCCCGGCGGCAATGTGAGAACAGACTAATATTTCAGTTCCCAAGAGGTAAAAATGAGCGCTTCAAATCGAATTCAGATCGACGGCAAGGAACTCAAATTCTCGCCCGGCGAGACTATCCTGCAGGTGGCCTGGAGAAACGGGATCGCTATTCCGACACTATGTTATCTGAAAGGGGCATCCCCGACGGGGGCCTGCCGGATCTGCCTGGTGGAGGTGGATGGCGCCAGGAATCTGGTGGCGTCGTGCGTAGCGCCCGCCGCCCCCAATATGGTGGTCAGGACGGACTCCGAAAAGGTCATCCGATCGAGAAAACTGAACCTGGAACTGCTGCTCGGGTCGGGTCATCATTATTGCGTCACGTGTGAAGCGGACGGCAATTGCCGACTCCAGGAACTGGCCTATGAATATGAGGTGGAGACCGTTCGCTTTAGCGAGAGCCCTACCCGATATCCCGTAGAGACGAACACCCTGATCACACGGGATTTTTCGAGATGTATCATGTGCGGGCGATGTGTTCAGGCCTGCAACGACATTCAGGTGAACGAGGCGATTTCGTACGGATACCGCGGAGACGCTTCCAAGATCGTCACCATAGGAGACCGCCCCTATATCAACTCGGATTGCGTGTTTTGCGGGGAGTGCGTCCAGGTGTGCCCCGTGGGGGCCCTGGTGGCCAAACCCAGCCGCTTCAAGGGGAAGCCCTGGGAAATGAAAAAGGTCCGGACTACATGCTCCTACTGCGGCGTGGGCTGCCAGATGTACTTGCACGTCAATAAGGGCCGGGTCGTGAAGGTCACCGCAGTTGACGGCATAGGTCCCAACTACGGCAGCCTCTGCGTCAAAGGGAGATTCGGGTTTGATTTTATCCATGACGCCAATCGCTTGAAGACGCCGTTGATCAGAGAGAACGGTGCCCTCAGAGAGGCCGACTGGGACGAGGCTCTGGATCGGGTCGCCGGCAAACTCAAGGAGATCGCCGGCGAGTCAGGGCCCGATGCGATAGGAGTACTCACAAGTGCCCGGATCACCAACGAAGAGAATTACCTGGTGCAGAAATTCACAAGGGCGGTGATCGGTACCAACAATGTGGATCACTGCGCGCGGCTCTGACACTCTTCCACTGTGGCAGGTCTTGCCGCAGCGTTTGGAAGCGGGTCCATGACCAACCCCATCGAAGACATCGAAAAATCGAACGTCATCCTGATCACCGGGTCCAATACCACGGAAAATCACCCGGTCCTTTCCTCGTATGTGAAGCGTGCAGTCAAGTTCAAAGGGGCTAAGCTGATTGTCGTGGACCCCCGCAAGATCCCCATCACCCGCCATGCCGCCCAGTGGCTGCGGCCCAACCTGGGGACCGACGTGGCATGGATCAACGGGATGATGCATGTCATCATCAATGAGGGTCTCTATGACGCGACTTACGTTCAAAACCGGACCGTGGGCCTGGACGAATTGAAACAAATCGTGGCCAAATATACCCCTGAATATGTGGAAGAGATCAGCGGCATCCCGCGGGCCGAGCTAACGGCCGCCGCCCGCACGTACGCCAAAGCGCCGGCAGCATCCATACTCTACGCCATGGGTATCACCCAGCACGTCACCGGAACGGACAACGTGAAATCTCTGGCCAACCTGGCCATGCTCTGTGGGAACGTGGGCATCCCCGGGGGCGGTGTCAATCCGCTGCGGGGACAGAACAACGTCCAGGGGGCCTGCGACATGGGCGGGCTACCTAACGTCTACACCGGTTACCAGAAGGTGGATGACCCAGCCGTTCGCGAACGCATGGAATCGGCCTGGGGGGTGGATCGGCTTCCGGACAGACCCGGGCTAACGGCCACCGACATGATGAACAAGGCCCATGAGGGCGAACTCAAGGCCCTTTACATCATCGGCGAAAACCCGATGGTCTCGGACCCGGATCTCAATCACGCTGAAAAAAGCCTGAAGAACTTGGATTTTCTGGTGGTTCAGGACATCTTTCTGAGCGAGACGGCCCGGATGGCGGACGTGGTTCTGCCCTCCGCCTCGTTTGCGGAAAAGGACGGCACCTTCACCAACACGGAGCGCAAGGTGCAGCGGGTCAGAAAGGCCGTGACTGCCCCCGGCAAAGCCAGAGAGGACGGGGTTATTCTCTGTGACCTGTCGAAACGGTTTGGCTACGCCATGTCTTATAAAGACAGCAGCCAAGTCATGGAGGAGATCGCACGGGTGACGCCCTCCTATTGCGGCATTAATTACAATCGCATCAAGACAAAAGGTCTTCACTGGCCCTGCACGGGGACAGACCATCCGGGCACGCCCTGCCTGCATATGGATCAGTTCACCTGCGGTCTGGGCGTGTTTCACGCCATCGACTATCGCCCGCCCGCCGAGGTGCCTGATGACGCATACCCCCTCTTTCTAACCACCGGCAGATTGTTGTACCACTATCACACGGGCACTATGACGATGAAGACTCCCGGTCTCAATGAGCGGGCGCCGGCGTGCTTTGTGGAGATTTCCCCGGAAGACGCGGCCGGATATGGCGTAGGGGAAGGGGACATGCTGCGAGTCCGCTCCAGACGAGGCGAAATCGAGGCAGCGGCAAAGGTTTCTGAAACAGCCGTGAAAGGGACTGTTTTTATTCCCTTCCATTACGCCGCTGCCGCTGCCAACCGACTCACCAACGCGGCCCTGGATCCCATCGCGAAGATACCCGAACTCAAGGTCTGTGCGGTGGCCATTGAGAAGGTATGAGATTGCCGATAGCAACAGACAAAGGAGCTTGACTTATGCATCACACGGAAAGCCTTCACGAAACCAACGAGGATCTGACACCCGAGGTGATGAATCGGGTCGATGAGGTGATCGAGCGCTACTCGAACAAAGCGGGCGCCCTCATACCGGTGTTGACGCAATGTCAGAAGATCGTTGGGTATGTCCCGGTGGAACTCCAGGACTACATTGCCAAAGGACTGAATATACCGGGCAGCACTGTATACGGGGTGGTCACGTTCTATTCCTTTTTTTCGATGGTGCCCAAAGGCCGCCACATCATCAAGGTGTGCATGGGGACGGCATGCTATGTCAGGGGCATTGGTGAGGTGCTTAATCGAATTTGTTCGGAATTCAAGATGGATGTAGGAGAAACCACCGAGGACCGGCGCTTTTCCCTGGAGGCGGTTCGATGCCTTGGCGCCTGCGGTCTGGCCCCGGTCATCGTCGTCAACGATGACACCCACGGAGACGTATCCGCAGACAAGATCATGGATGTCCTGGGTCGCTACGAGTAATGCGAGCGGTCATCTAACCAGATAGATTAGCCGGAGGTAGCTTAATGCCGAAACTGACTGTCAATGATCTTCAAGAGATCAAGAAGAAAACCCAAATAGATGTCGCCACCCGGCTGGGTGTGGCCCCGGACGGTGCTGCGCTGGAAGCCGGACATGCCTCCAGGCATCTCCTCCTGTGCGGTGGAACCGGATGCCACGCCACGGGGAGCATCGGCGTAAAAGACGCCCTCATGCAGGAAATTGCCAAAAGGGGCAGGGAAAAGGACTTTCAGGTGGTGGAAACCGGCTGCAACGGATTTTGCGCCCAGGGTCCCGTCATGGTGGTCCAGCCCGACGGCGTCTTTTACCAGAAGATCAAAGCCGATGACGCGGTCGCCATCGTGGAGGAGCACCTGATCAACGGGCAGCCCCTTGAGCGGCTCATGTTCAAGGATCCGGACACTAAGAAGCGCATACCGCTTTTGATGGATATCCCTTTTTTCTCGGAGCAGAAACCCCTGGTCCTGCGCAACAAGGGAATGATCGATCCGGAAGTGATCGACGACTACATCGCCCGGGATGGTTATTTTGGGGCGGGCAAAGCGCTTCTGGAGATGACCCCGGAGGAGATCATCGCTGAGATGAAGACCTCCCGCCTCCGGGGCAGGGGCGGCGCCGGTTTTCCCACGGGCCTGAAGTGGGAATTTGCAAGCAAATCACCGGGAGATGTGAAGTATGTCCTTTGCAACGCCGACGAAGGGGACCCGGGCGCATTTATGGACAGAAGCGTGCTGGAGGCGGACCCCCATGCGGTCGTGGAAGGCATGATTATTGCTGCGAAGGCCATCGACGCCCACGAGGGCCGCGTCTACTGCCGGGCCGAGTACCCCCTGGCCATCCGGCGCCTGGGTATGGCCATTGATCAGGCAAGGGAATACGGTCTTCTGGGAGAGGATATCCTGGGGAGCGGATTCGATTTTGACCTGGAGATCTATCAGGGCGCAGGCGCCTTTGTGTGCGGGGAGGAGACCGCCCTCATGCGGTCCATCGAGGGGGAACGCGGCATGCCGCGCCCCAGACCGCCCTTTCCCGCCCAAGAAGGGCTCTGGAAGCGGCCTACGGTCCTCAACAACGTGGAGTCCTATGCCAATGTGGCGCAGATCATCCAGAACGGCGGGGCCTGGTACGCCGACATCGGGACAGAGACGAGCAAGGGAACAAAGGTGTTCGCGCTAACCGGAAACGTGAGGAATATTGGCTTGGTTGAGGTGCCCATGGGCACCTCCCTTAGGAGCATCATTTTCGACGTGGGCGGCGGCATTCCCGGCAAGAAGCGGAAATTCAAGGCGGTACAATTAGGTGGGCCTTCGGGCGGGTGCGTGCCGGAGGAATTCATCGATACGCCCGTGGATTTCGAATCCATTGCCAAGGTGGGCGCCATCATGGGATCGGGGGGCATGATCGTCATGGACGACCAGACCTGCATGGTGGACATGGCCCGGTTTTTTCTGGATTTCATTCAGGACGAATCCTGCGGCAAGTGCACGCCTTGCCGTGAGGGCACCAAACGTATGCTCGAAATCTTAGAAAGAATTACCAAAGGCGACGGTGAACCCGAAGACATTACCCTGCTGGAGGAACTGAGCGAAATGATCAAAGACGGGGCCCTGTGCGGCCTGGGGCAGACCGGCCCCAACCCCGTGCTCTCCACTCTCCAGTACTTCAGGGATGAGTATGAGGCCCACATCATTGATAAGACCTGTCCCGCCAAACGCTGCCCGGCGCTTGTCAAATTCGAGGTGGATGAGGAAATATGCATCAAGTGCGGCATCTGCTTCAAAAAATGCCCGGCGGATGCAATCACGTGGCAGAAGAAGGAACCTGCCGTTATCGACAAGACCAAGTGCATTAAGTGCATGACCTGTATCAGCAATTGTTCCGCGGACGCGATTTTTTGATCCGCTGGTAACCCTGAACCTTTGAACCCTGTCGAAGATCCCCGCACATAGTGCGGGGGAACCCGTGAACAGGTACGACAAAAGGGATCATCAGATTATCGGTCTTTTGCCACATTTTCAAAGCGTTAAAATGTACCCTTATTTCTAATAGTGTGACAGGTCGTGCAATCGCTGGCTGAATTTCGACAACCTTTCTCTGGCCCGGGTACGGTCTTCTTCTGATTTTTCCTCATCCGTCAATACATCTTCTTTTACGATGCGAATGGCATTCTTGAAGCTGAGCCTGGAGACCGCTTCCAAGTGCTCTATAACACCTAACTTGTGATATCTTTGCCCTAAATAATTCATATTCTTCAAAAGGTCTGATTGCTTCCTGCCCCCCTTTTCCTCAGCGATAATTGACCGTGTTGCTACCCAATAGGATTCGAGAAAGGTCTTTATTAAGGCCGCCCAGATGGGGAGCTTATCAAAGCCAAGTCTTGTAAGCCGGTACCCGGCATCTGCATGGTCCCAGGTTATATATGATACATTTGAGAAATAGGCGGCGACGTCGTCAATCTCTTCCTGAGAAGTGATCCCTACATCATAAATAAACTCATACCTGAAAAGCTTTTTGACAAAATCGTAATCCTTCAGGATATCTTCACCGGTCTTTATCTCTTCTTTCCCGGTCAGCAGAGAGAGGGCAACAAAGGCGTGAGACAGAAAGCAATGAATACTATTGTTCTTATAATATTCGAGTTCGCGCTTTTTTTCTTCATCCACATAATAAAAGGCCTCTGTCCCTTCTACGTCCTCTAAAGATTTTACCACATTGCTCTTGATGAGGACATCCATGCTCTTTTTTATTGCCTCATCACATTGCTCGAGGGAAGTAGCAGTGGGGAACCGGTACTTCTCAAGGAATGCTAAGAGTGTGTCAGCCGTATCGGTCAATTCGGAAAGGTTAAAGCCTCGACGATGCTTGGTCAGAATGGCAGTTGATAAGAGTGCCATAGGCGTTACCAGGCTCACCCGATTAATGGAACGTATCAGATCATAGGCCAGATGTTTCTGTGTCCCGCCTGACGATTCCTCGTTTTGGGCCAGGTACTCCTTTAACAAAAGAGGCTGGCCGAACCGGATGTAGATCTTTCCATACTTTTTTTTAAAAAAACGCCTGGTACCGATAACCTGCCGGATGCTCTCCTTTTCTTTCCCCCCCCCCCCCCGTTCCT
>Ga0222639_1000545_pt1 | contig 16948 bp, 11 predicted proteins | sample AntAcemetagen185_FD_179863 | JGI IMG/M metagenome (GOLD analysis project Ga0222639, IMG submission 179863) | Saline water microbial communities from Ace Lake, Antarctica - #185 | ecosystem: Environmental > Aquatic > Non-marine Saline and Alkaline > Saline | place: Antarctica: Ace Lake...
CAATTCCTTGACTGTTCTTATCGTAGGTATCATAATCAACTTGCCAGTCGTAAAGATCAATACCTGCTGACAGAGGAATGTCAAACAGCCATGGTTCTGTAAAACTCAAAGTGTACCTTGTTGTTTGGCCGCCTAACTGTGCTTTTAACTTAAGGATCTGTCCACGGCCAAAAAGATTATTCTGGGAAATAGAAGCCATTGCAAAGAGACTCTCAACATTACTGTAACCACCTCCAAAGCTCAGCATGCCGGTTGGCTTTTCACTAACATCGATGTTTAAAATCATCTTGTCATCAGAGCTTCCCTTTGAAGTATTAACCTTTATATCTTCAAAAAAATTAAGCCTGTGCAGATTGCGTACCCCTCGTTTTAATTTTTTGCCGCTGTATAGCTCCTGTTCATAAACCCTGAGCTCACGACGAATAACCCTATCCCTTGTTTTGGTATTTCCGGCGATAATTATTTTTTCAAAATAAACCTGTTTGCCCTTTTTAATTACATAGGTAATATTTACATTTGATTTTTCGAGATTTTCTTTTATGCGTGGAGATATTTCAGCATATGCATAACCTTCGTCAGAATATATGTCTGTAATTAAAAGCACGTCGTTTCTAACAACTTCCCGGTTATAAAATTTTTCCTTGGCAATTTTAACATTTTTTTTCAGTTCTTCCTTTGGCAATATTATATCGCCTTCAATATCCACTTCTCCTACTTCAAACTGAGTTCCCTCGAAAATTTTTATAGTAATATCAATCCAGTTGTCTTTATATTCAATATGGGGTTCACCAATTCTGGCTTGAATATAACCATTATTATGATAAAAAGCAGAAAGCTTGACAATATCCTGACTAAGATCTTCTTTGTTAAGTTCTCCTGATGATGTAAGCCAGGAAAAAAAACCCTTTTCAGATGATTTCATCATTTTCTTTAGTTTCTTGCTCGAATAATTCTTATTTCCTTCAAATATTATCCTTTTTATTCGGATTTTTTCGCCTTCTTCGATAACAAATTCAAGATCAGCCTGATTATGTTCAAGGTTATTTATGTTATAAGCTATTTTTACATTATGATAATTCTTGTTTTTATATAGTTCCTCTATCCTTTCAATGTTACTGCGTATCTTGAACATGTTCAGAATCGATCCGGTTTTGATATCCATGTTTTCAATTATTTCTTCGTCGTCAAATGCTTTGTTGCCTTTTATATTAATTACCCTGATAGTAGGTTTTTCTTGTACCCTGAAGGTAATTATCTTTCCTTTTGGCCCATCTTCCGCCTCTATTGTTACGTCATCAAAATATCCCATTGAAAATATTGATTTAAGATCTTTGGCAAGATTTTTTGAAACATACATATCTCCCTTAGAAGTTTTTAAGGCCCTTTTAATTGCATCAGCCTCTATACGCTTGTTGCCTGCTATAGTTACCTCTGCGATTTTTACCCTTTTAAAAAGTTTTATGCCAAGTTCGTCCGCAAGCTTTTCTACTGACCCAAGAAGATTTTCTATTCCTCTTCCCTCGACATAAAAGTTTTTCGGAGGCCTTTTACCAAAAGACTCAATAAGTTTTGCATCCAGGCTGAATTTTTGTCCTATCCATGTAAGACTTCCCCAGACTACATAGTCAGCGGCATTTTTTATACCGAGATCTCTAATCGCATCTATATCGGATACATTTTTTCTGTCTGTATAATCATTCAGGCCAGCAATAGAATCCAGGCTTATTATTCTGGCTTCATCCTGTTTAAGATGTTTTTCGATTGTTTTTGGAATTTCGGTTTTGAGATATGAAAGGTTTTCCTGAGAATATATTTCAAAGGGTAATATAAGAATGCTCACAGGTTCCCGGGAAGACGCGACATTGGGAATAATTAACATTGTTGCTATTATCAGGAATTTTAAAGATCTAAACATAATTAAATACCTTATACCTTAATGATTAAGTTTTTGTCAGTTGCCCATCGACAATGGTTACTATACGCGACATATATGATGCAAGCTCTATGCTGTGCGTAACAACAATCATTGTCATGTTTAGCTCCTGGTTTAATTCCATAAGCAGATCGTGGACCTGCTTTTTGTTTTTTTCATCAAGATTGCCGGTAGGCTCATCAGCTAAAAGAATAACAGGCCTGAGAACCAGGGCTCTTGCCAGAGCAACCCTTTGTTGCTCACCACCTGAAAGTTTATTTATTCTATATGATAATCTATCTTTAAGCCCCACTCTGATAAGAATTGCCTCAGCAGCTTCTTTTGCTTCTTTTTTGTTTACACCTTTTATAAGAGCCGGCATCATGGCATTTTCTACAGCGCTGAATTCCGGGAGTAGATGATGAAACTGAAAAACAAAACCAATAGATTCATTTCTGAACTTCGCAAGTCTTTCATTATCAAAAAGAAAAACATTTTTATTATTGAAAAGAAATGTTCCGTTCTCAGGTCTGTCAAGAGTGCCGAGAATATGGAGAAGTGTAGACTTTCCTATACCCGATGCCCCTACAATTGCTATTTTTTCTCCTGCGTCTAAACTAAGATTAATATTTTTTAATATTTCAATTTTTATGCCGTTATGACTGAAACTTTTGCTTAAATTTTTGACAGTTATTATATGAGAATGATCGCTGTTTTGATTATTACCCATAGCGAATTGCCTCAACAGGATTAAGTTTTGAAGCCTGACGTGCTGGATATAGTGTTGCCAGCCAGGAGATTATCATGGCAGCCGCAACAATCACAAAAACATCTAATGCCTCGAGTTTTACAGGAAGTGTAGTAAAATAATATACATCTCCAGGAAGCTTGATGAATTTATAGTGTTTAAGCAGTACGCATCCAGTCAGGCCCAGACACAGTCCAAGAATTGTTCCTGTTAAGCCAATAATCATTCCTCTGAATACAAAAATTTTTCCAATGTTTTTATTAGTCGCGCCCATAGCTTTTAATATGGCGATATCCTTTGTTTTACCCATAACCATCATAATAAGCGAGCTTGCGATGTTAAAGGCAGCGACAAGAACGATGAGGGTCAAAATAATGAACATAGCCTTTTTTTCAAGTTTAAGCGCGGAAAAAAGGTTGCTGTTCATCTGCATCCAGTCCCTTGACCAGTATGAAATGGTTTTATATCTCTGGTTAAGTTTAGTCGTAATATTTTCTGCTATATTAGCTGCCTTGTAAACATCATTTATGCGGACACCTATACTTGTAACCGAGTCTCCCATGTGCATAATGGATTGGGCGTCTTTCAGGTGAACGTATGCAAGGGATGTATCATATTCATACATTCCAGATTCAAAAACCCCTGTTACCTTGAAGCGTTTTGTTGCAGGTATATGTCCAACAGGAGCAAGCATTCCGCGTGGTGAAATCAGATAAATAATATCGTTTTCCATTACACCTAAATTTCGGGCAAGTTCTTTTCCTAAAATAATTCCGGGTGTAAAATCAGATAGCCCTGCATCATGATTGATCGCTAATTTTTGTTTCAGAAAATTTTTGTTTAGATTTTTTATTTCCTGAGCTTCGGACTCAGGATCTATTCCTCTTAAAACAGATCCTGATACGCTGGATGATGAACGGAGCATAACCTGGCTGAGAACATAAGGGGATACTGTTTTAACCCCGTTGATTTTTTCAATATCCTTAATTATCTGCTGATAATTTGTAAATGTTTTACCATGATGCATCACCATAATATGCGGTTCAACACCAAGGATACGTGATTTAAATTCAGACTCAGCGCCAGACATAACGGCAATTACTATAATAAGGGCCATAACTCCGATAGTAATCCCGGCTATGGAAAGAATTGTAATCAATGAAATAAAAGTCTGCTTTTGTTTGGCGCGCATATAGCGGCTGCCTATGAAATATTCAAAACTCATAATTTTAAGAAAATTCTAATTAGCGTACCGCGATATTTTTATCATGAAGATAAAGAAAAACGGTTTATGTTCTTTGTTTTTATCAATAATAAAATTGTCCGAGTCAATAACGTTGATGGTGTCGTAAAAAGTAAGATTTGTTCGCTCTGTAAGCATTTTTGGGATTCAGATTAATTCTGACTAAATTGCAAGAACTCGGGCTAACGCCCTCAAACAGCTTGCAATTTTTAACGCCAGACTCAATCTGACCGGCCAAAAACTGATTATTTTCCTTGCCGGGAAGCTTTAGCTTCAATCTTTTTCCAAAACTGCTCAATGTCGCTTACAAATGACTTTTTACGACACCATCAACGTTGAGTTATAAAAAAATATTTTTTGTTCGAGCATTGATTAAGCAATTTGAAAGCTTAATTTTTTGTCTTTTTCATATGCGGAAAAAGTATGACTTCACGTATGGAAGCAGAGTCGGTTAAAAGCATGGCAAGCCTGTCAATTCCTATTCCTTCACCGGCAGTTGGAGGCATTCCGTATTCTAATGCTTTAACATAGTCTTCATCCATATAATGGGCCTCTTCATCTCCTCCCTCCCTGTCTTCAACCTGTTGAAGAAAACGTTTTTTCTGGTCGTCAGGATCATTGAGTTCCGAAAATCCATTGGCAATTTCATGGCCGGCAATAAACAGCTCAAAGCGGTCTGTTAGAGTGGGATCATCGTTATTTTTTCTGGAAAGAGGAGAAATTTCAACAGGATATCCGACAATATATGTAGGTTGAATCAGTTTTGGCTCTACTAAAATATCGAACAGTTTGGCGATAATTTTTCCAGTACGAATGGTTTTTGTTCCTGTTTTTTGTTTTATGGGGATGCCTTGTGAATTAGCAAAATCAAGCAGTTTTTCTCTGTTATTAAAAATATCAGGTGACATGCCCCCGATTTTTTCCAGAGACTCAAACATTCCCATTCGACACCATCTGCCTCCCAGATTTATGCTGTTCCCCTGGAATTTTATTATTTCAGAGCCAGTAACATTTATAGCCACAAGCCTTAACATTTCTTCAGTCAAATTCATCAAATCTTCATAAGTGGCATATGCCTGATAGAACTCAAGCATGGTAAATTCAGGATTATGTTTTGTTGAAACCCCCTCATTTCTGAAGTTTCTGTTAAGCTCGAAAACCCTTTCAAAGCCGCCTATAACAAGACGCTTTAAATATAATTCAGGGGCAATACGTAAAAAAAGGTTCATTCCCAGAGCATTATGATAGGTTTTAAAAGGCGTGGCTTCCGCGCCTCCAGGCACAGGTTGCATCATAGGGGTTTCTACTTCAAGGAAATCACGATTAAGAAAAAATTTGCGTATTTCCTGGACAGTTTTACTGCGTTTTTCAAATATATCACGTGTATTTGAATTCATTATCAGGTCAATGTAGCGCTGGCGATAACGTTTTTCAGGATCTTTAAGGCCATGAAACTTTTCCGGAAGTGGTCTTATCGTTTTACATAGAAGTTTTATTTCAGTAGCCAGAAGAGTCCATTCTTCTGTTTTTGTTTTAAACATCCATCCTTTTATGCCGATAAAATCTCCAATGTCGATTTGCTTAAAAAGGGAAAAGGCTTCAGCACCGATACGGTCTGTTCTTATATATGACTGGAGTTGTCCTGTACGATCTCTGAATCTTATAAAGGCTGCCTTCCCAAAACGGTTTATTGCCATCATACGGCCAGCTACGGCAAAGACAGGATCATTTTCTTTCATAGAATCAGGAGTTTTTTCTATTGTATTTAAAATATTTTTTATTGTGTCTGTAACAACAAAGTCATTTGGAAAAGGATTAATATTTTTCTCTTTTAAGTCTTCGAGTTTTTGCCTTCGCTGTTCAATAATATCGTTTGTTTTGTCCATATCTGTCCAATCCATGTTTAATCCTGCTGACAGCAGGAAGCATTTTTCAAGAGCCTCTAAGACTGATGGTGTTGTAAAAAGTCAAAAAACACCAATTTCCGTCATTCGAGAGAAAGCCTGAATCCAGTATTCTCAAACAGTTATGATCAATCTGGACTCCGGTTTTCATTTTCACCGGAGTGACAACTTTTTACGAATTCATCAAGACCTTTTTACGAATTCATCAAGACCGACGAGTTTGAATTTTTATAATTTCATCATTATTAGCAGCTCTTAGAATTAAACTTTATCTACTAATTTATTTGCAGTTATGTGTCAAGATTTACTTAGATGATTAACTGCCTTGAATTTCAAGCTAAAGTTATTCAATTGTCTAATTTGTTTTCAAAGGCCTCTTAAAATCAAGCAGATTTTTTTAGCATTCAAATATTTGGCAAACTGTGAAAAATTTGAGGGTTGTCAATTATTGACGCCCTCGTAAAAAATCGAATTCATCAGGGGTTAAGTGTTAGGTGTTAAGATAAAACATTTAATTGTTATATCAAGCTCTTAACACTTAACACGATTCGCAAAAAGTGTTTTTTTGACTTTTTACGACGCCATAAATTATTTTCTGTTATGTAAAAGGGGTGAAAAAGGAGAATAAAATTTGTTTAGATGAAAGATTTTTTAACTGTTAACCCAAAGCGGCAGCCATCTTGAAAATGGGCAGATACATCGAAACAACGAGACCTCCAATGACAACGCCGAGAAATACAAGCATAAAAGGTTCTATCAATGCAGTCATGTTTGCTACAGCCTGATCGACCTCATCATCATAAAAGTCTGCAATTTTCTTCAGCATTTCATCCATTGCCCCAGTAGTTTCACCTACTGCTATCATCTGGCAGACCATAGGCGGGAAAACTCCGCTTTCGGCAAGGGGGTCTGCCATTGTGCGGCCTTCGGAAATATTGGAACGCACTTCATATAAGGCAGCTTCAATTGTTTTGTTGCCTGCTGTTTTGGCTACAATATTAAGAGCGTCTAAAATCGAGACTCCACTGGTAAGCATGGTGCTCATGGTTCTTGTAAATTTTGCAACCGCTCCTTTACGCAACAGCATTCCCATTACAGGCAGGTTTAAGGATAAATCGTCTATAAGCTCCTCTCCTTTTTTGCTTTTATAAAATTTTTTTAATGCAAATATTATAAAAACTATTAATCCTATTATATATAATACATTGCTTTTAATAAACCTGCTCATATTTACAACAATTTGTGTTGGTAAGGGAAGGGCACCACCCATTCCTTTAAACATGTCTTCAAATACAGGGATAACAAAGACCATTATTATGGCCACAACTAGTGCAGCTATAATAAGAGTAACTATTGGATAGGTCATAGCGCCTTTTATTTTAGCTTTAAGTTTTGCGGCTTTTTCCATGTAAGTTGAAAGTCTTCTTAAAACAGTATCGAGTATACCGCCTGTTTCACCAGCTTCTATCATGTTTACAAAAAGATCGTCAAAATTTTTCGGATATTTTTTTAAAGAATCAGCAAGGGTTTCGCCGCCTTCCACAGATTCTTTTATTTTTTTCAACATTTTTTTGAATGTTTTGTTTTCCTGTTGTGAGTAGAGTATGTCAAGGCACTGTACTATTGGAAGACCTGAATCAATCATGGTCGAAAATTGCCGACAAAAAAGTATTGTATCCGCCTGCGCAACCTTAGGCTGCATAAAGGCGATATTCTCAAAAAGATCTTTTGGTTTTTCTTTAATCTTTGGAGACAATATCTTAATTTTGGCTAAATTTGCCTGGACAGCTTCCCTGCTCGAAGCTTCCATTTCACCTTTTCGTGCCTGTTTTTTACTGTTTTTACCTTTCCACACATAAACCGGCATTGTTACCATCCATATTTACTTACGAATAGATAATTCATAAAATTATCTGGTTATATAAAAAGTACCCCTTGGCATTTCTTTTTTTTTAATCTTACCGCTTTTTATTAGAGGTTCAAGGTAGTTTTTAACTTCGGTTACATTAATCCCTAAAATTTGCGAGAGATCCTTATCTGTACATGGCCTGCGTTTTAATGCAGATAAAAACTCCTTAAGATTATCCTTTTTCAATATAGAACTATTTTTTTCAGAAGTAAAATCTTTAATAACCTCAAATCCGCATAAGAGTTCGTTTGCATGTGTTAACAGCTCGTTGTCAACCGGTTTTACCCAGTTTTCAGTGCCCGGTCTGTCAAGAGTGTTGATCTGTATTTTATCAGGTTTTATATTATCTAATATCTTTTTTATTTTTTTAAGTTCGATCTCGTTATCATTTATATCAGGAACCAAAAAGACTTCAATCCACAGCTGTCCTGAAAAACATTTTCTTAAACAAATTAAACCATCGATAATTTTTTTCAAATCAAGAGCAGGATGAGGCCTGTTTATTTTTATGAAGTTTTTTTTTGTGGCGCAGTCAAATGAAGCAATAATAATATCTATACTGGCAACCTGTTCTATAAGACCTTCCTGATAAAAAAGTGTGCTATTCGTAAGCAGAGCTGATCTGTATTGAGGATAATCTGTGCTGATAAATTCAGCTATTTCACCCATGCCGGCATGAAGTGTTGGTTCGCCTGAACCTGAAAAGGTGATAAAATCAAGCTCTGGATTGCCTGAAAGAAAATCTTTGAGCTCTTTTTTTATGAGCTCCACAGGAATATATTCATCCCTTTTTATCGTTAAATGGGTTGTTTTGCCGCACTCGCAGTAAACACAATTGAGGCTGCATGTTTTATGAGGCATTAGGTCTACACCAAGAGACATGCCGAGCCGCCTTGATGGAACAGGCCCAAAAATATATTTGTAACCAGAGTCTTTCATATTAGCTGCAACAGGCAGAATACTACCATTTAATTAGAGCGCTGCCCCAAGTTAACCCGCCGCCAAAAACCGGCATGCAGACCAGATGATTTTTTTTGATGCTTTTATCACGCACAGCTTCATCAAGAGCTATAGCGCATGATGCTGAAGAAATATTGCCATACTTTTGAATGGTCATATAAAATTTCTCAAATGGTATTTTAAGTGATTTGGAGATAAAATGAAACATCCTGATATTCGCCTGGTGTGGAATAAACCAGTTTATATCTTTTATCTCTATATTGTTGTGCAGAGCAGACTCTTTTATTGATTCGATAAACCTCTTTACAGCTACTTTAAAGGTAAGATTAGCTCCAATCATATCAAGAGAATGCAATCCCTTGTCAACACTTTCATGAGAAATAGGCGTAGTTTTTGACCCTCCGCCCGGCATCAGAAGATCTTGGCCATTAGCTCCGTCTGTATGAATGTGAGTGGATAAAATCTCATGCCCCTTCTTACCTGATATTGTTAATAAAGCAGCTCCTGCACCATCACCCCACAGGATGCAGGTGTTTCTATCTTTCCAGTTTACGGTTCGTGACATGACTTCAGATGCCACGACAAGAACATTTTTGTAGGTTCCGGTTCTAAGATATTGCTCAGCAACATTCAGGCCGAATATAAAACCTGAACAGGCCGCGGTAATATCAAATGTTACAGCTTGCGGCGCATTTAATTTGCCCTGCAGCCAGTTGGCGCCTGAAGGACAACATGTATCAGGTGTTATGGTGGCAAGAATTATAAGATCAATATCTTCAGCGGTCATTCCTGCCATTTCGATGGCCTTTAGCGAGGCTTCACATGCAAGATCTGAAGTTGTAACATCTGGATCAGCTATTCTTCTTTCACTTACTCCTGTGCGTTGAATAATCCATTCATCGCTGGTGTCCAGACCCATTTTTTCCAAATCAAAATTTGTTAACACTTTTTCAGGCAGATAAGAACCTGTGCCTAAGATTTTTATAGTTTCCATTTATTAATTTTCCGTATACAATCAATTGCAAATCGAAATATTTTTAACGCTTGAACAAGAATTTTGCGTATGATCTTTTAAACTGTAAATGATATTTTTTTTTATTATGGAAATCAAGCAAAAATTTATACCAGGTTGTTTTTCATAACCATTAACGTTGATGGCGTCGTAAAAAGTCGCATCTACTGTGTTGTAGTATTTTTTCAGACCCTCGACATACTATATGTATGCCTTCGGTCCTGAAAAAAAACTACGCCTTGTATATGAACCCTGGTCGCCTCCGGCGCCGCCAAAGGCGGGTAAACCTTTTTACTTAGCCATCTGCAGTTAAGTTCGTGACCTTCAAATAACTCAACTGTAGTTTTTGCCAGTTATCGCATCAGTTGTAATTAAATTAAAACCAGAAAAAACTCATGTATAACAAATCGTAAACAAAGAACCGGCCATAATAAAAACAGCAATTATGCTGATAATTTAATCTTTTATTAATAGCAATATATCAACAGGTTCTTTGCTAACGATTTTTAATACATTCAAACAATTTTCTAATTTTAATTTAATCATAACTGAAGACTGATTGCTCAAAAGTCTTTTCGGTTTCAAGTGCTGCAAAGCGGCATAATCTAGCTTTTTACGAAGCCAACAACGTTGTTTTTTACTGTTGCTGTATTATGAAACAAATCGCTTTTTTAGAAAAAAAATGGATTGTATTTTCACTTGTGGCTACTGCGGTCTTTATGTCAACGCTTGACAGCAGTATAGTAAATATTGCGCTTCCTGTTATTATGAAGGATTTAAAGGTGCCATTCACAACAATTGAGTGGGTACCCATGATCTATCTTCTTACGGTTTCATCATTCCTGCTTCCTTTTGGACGGCTCAGCGATATCAAGGGTAGGCGATGGGTATATTGCAGGGGTTTTTTTGTTTTTTCTGCAGGCTCACTCCTGTGCGGGACAGCTCCTGATGCAATATGGATTATTGTCGCCAGATCCCTGCAGGGTATTGGCGCTGCAATGCTTATGGCATGTTCACCCGCACTTGTAGTCGATATTTTTCCAGCCTCTGAAAGGGGAAAGGCTTTAGGAATGGTTGGTACAGTAGTCGCCGCAGGATTAATAACAGGACCGCTCATGGGCGGACTTATTGTTAAGTATTTTACATGGAGAATAATATTTTATGTTAATATCCCAATAGGCATTGTGTCTATGGTTTTAGCTTTTAGAATTCTAAAAGGTGGAAAGGGAGATATTGCGAGCATGGAACCATTTGACTGGAAAGGAGCTTTATTGCTTGTATCTGGTTTCAGTATGTTTATTTTAGCTATATCACATGGACATGAGTGGGGTTTTACTTCCATGAGAATATTTTTCCTATTATTTTTTTCACTTTTATCAATGATATTTTTTATTCAAATTGAGAAAAAAATGGACTATCCTGTATTCCAGCCGTCTCTTTTAAATATCCGTCTGTTTTTTTTGCCGGTAATTTCAGCATTTATTCTTTTTGCAGGGCTTTATACCATGACCTTCCTTATGCCGTTTTATCTTGTTTATCCACACGCACTTCCTATAGACAAGGCTGGATACATAATGGTCGTTCCCTTTGCCTTTCTTTTTTTTGCAAGCCCCATTTCAGGTTATATTTCCGACAGGATCGGCTCGAGGATACTCTGCACACTGGGAATGTTTGTGCTGAGTGTTGCCTTATTATCTTTATCTACACTAACGCCATCACACTCATATTTTTCTATTGCCTGGCGTCTTGGCCTTGTTGGTTTAGGTGTGGGGATTTTTATTTCTCCCAATAACCTGACAATAATGACTGCTGTCACACCTGCACAGAGGGGTATAGCTTCAGGAGCTGTTGCAACATCTCGGAATCTTGGGATGGTAATTGGTATAGCACTGTCAGGGCTTATATTTAACAGTATTTTTTACAGGCTTAGCAATGGTCTCAGTTTGAATATTTATAAGCCTGAATTTGAAGCCTTTTTTATGACAGCTTTTAAATGGGCGATGTTTACAGGGGCAATGGTCGCATTAACTGGTGTGGTTGTTACATTTTTACGAGGATCTGAGCTGAAAAAAATATTAGATTGAAGTAAATGCAGAAAAAAACAGGTTTTTTATGCACATAGAAATCATCGGAGCTGAATCCCTGGGAGTAAGAGGCCTTTGCTGTTTTGTAACAACGAGGGATAAAAGAATACTCATCGATCCCGGGATTGCTTTAGGCTACATGAGGCATGGCCTGCTTCCTCATCCTGTTCAGGTTGCCATAGACGAAAAAATCCAGAAAAAAATTATAGCAGCATGGAGTAAAGCTACGGATATTGTTTTGAGCCATTTCCATGGAGACCATATTCCTCTGGCTGATGCTAATCCTTACCAGCTTGATATAAGAAGGCTGGTCGGACTTAATACAGGGGTGAGGATATGGACAAAGGATCCTTTACATTTTTCTCAGACTGAGAAAAAACGGGCTGAAGCCATTGCTGATTTTTTAAATGTCAGTTTAATCTCCGCGGAATTCAAAGAACATGGCCCAATGACATTTTCCGGGCCAATACCTCATGGAGATGCAGATGATACTAAAGATACAGTCCTGATGACGAGGATTGAAGAAGATGAGGTGTTTGTTCATGCTCCTGACATTCAGCTGCTGAACGATGATACAATTTCTAATATAATTTTCTGGAGACCTGACATTGTATTGGCTGGAGGCCCTCCGATTTATTTATCAAGGTTGTCTAAGAATCAAATTGAAAGGGCCTGGCATAATGCCTTGAGGCTTTGCCGGGCAATAGATTGTGTGATTCTAGACCACCACTTGATGAGAAGCCATGACGGGCTTAAATGGCTGAAGCAGTTATCAATAAAAACAGGAAAAAAAGTTATGTGTGTTGCTGATTTTATGCACAAACCTCGCCTTTTACTTGAAGCGAATCGCGAACATTTGTATGAAAAAATTTATGTTCCTGATAAGTGGCATGAAGATTATGGAAATGGAAAAGCTTTTACTGATGATTATAAGAATGCAACCCTGGATTATTTGACGATTTCGTAAAAAGCTCCACTATGCCGCTTTGCAGCACTTGAAATTAGAATAACTTTAAACAATCAGTCTTCAGTTATGATTAAATTAAAATTAGAAAACTGTTTGAATGTATTAAAAATCGTTAGCAAAGAACCTGTTGATATATTGTTATTAATAAAAGATTAAATCATTAGCACAATTGCTGTTTTTATTATGGCCTGTTTTTTGTTTACGATTTGTTATACATGAGTTTTTTCTGGTTTTAATTTAATTATAACTGTTGCGATAACCTGTAAAAACTACAGTTGAGTTATTTGAAAGTCATTTACAAGCGAAATTGAGCAGTTTTGGAAAAAGATTGAAGCTAAAGCTTCCCGGTAAGGAAAATAATCAGTTTTTGGCCGGTCAGATTGAGCATGGCGTTAAAAATTGCAAGTCCCTATACTCTTGGATATGAACCAAGCCATTTAATATACATACAGATTTTTTTCATTCTTTCTATTGTTTCATTTACATTCGGGTCTTCTATATGTCCTTCAATATCAACAAAGAAAAAATAATTCCAATTTTCATATTTTGTGGGCCTGGATTCAAGTTTAACCATATTTATTCCTGCTTTGGCAATCGGTTCCAGAGCCTTGTGCAAAGCTCCAGGAGCATGAGGTGTTACAAACATTATTGAAGTTTTGTCCTTTCCTGTCCTGTGCATATCATCCTGACCAATAACAAGAAATCTTGTTATATTTCTTGTAAAATCCTCAATCCTTGAAGCAATTATATCCAAGTCGTATATATCCGCTGCTTCCCTTCCGGCAATTGCGGCTGAATCAGCATTTTTTGATGCTTTTTGCGCAGCGCGAGCCGTGCTGCTGCATTGCTCAAGAATAGCCTCGGGAAGGTGCGTTTCGATCCATCTGCGGCACTGGGCAAATGCATGAGGATGAGAATAAACTGTTTTAATATTTTTTAAACCATCTGCTTTTGACAGCAAATCGTGAGAAATTTTATAATATATTTCTGCACAGATTTTTAAATCAGACTCAAAAAAAAGATCTAAAGTATAGTTTACAGTGCCTTCAATTGAATTTTCAACTGGAACGACTCCATAAGTACAAGCGCCTTTTTCTGCCTCGCCGAATATATCGCGAATGCTGGGCTGCGGTATAAAGGAAACTGTATGGCCAAAATGGTTCATAGCTGCAAGATGAGTAAATGTGGCTTCCGGGCCGAGGTATGTCACAATCTCCTTTTTTTGAACTTCACGGGATAAAGCTATTATCTCTGTAAAAACATGATGAAGATTATTTTCACTCAAAGGGCCTTTGTTTAAAGCTAACAGCCTGTTTATTACACTGCTTTCACGTGCGGTATCTAAGATTTTTTCATTTTTCTGGTCTTTAATTTTTCCTATCTGTTTTGCAAATAAAAGCCTTTTGTTGATCAAATCAAGAATCTTCTCGTCTATCTCGTCTATGGATTTTCTTAAAGAGGTGATATGAGAATCTGAAGTATCTGTTTTATTTTTATCGCCGTCTGACATTGTTTTCCTGAATTCCGTATGTTGATTATTTATTTTTTCCTGAAAAAGCTGGTCCTTTGGGCCAGGATTCTTTATTTTTCTGTTATTGTTTCATCTATTTTATGGCCAAAATGTCTGCCGCATTCTTCAACTGCCACAAGAACCTTATCACCAGGCATGAGATTTACAATTGATTTCGGTTTTCCTTCAGGATCTGTAAGCCTGATTGTTTCAGCATTTTGAAGAATAGTTGTAACTTCCCTGTCTCCAACAAGTGCTTTTACAAGCATCAACGGACGTCTTTCAATTTTAAGGCGTCCAACAGTGCCAACAGATGTATTCCCTTTAAAATCAACAATCAAAACATGATCTCCTGCTGCAAGTTCTGAAAGATATCTGGTTTTCCCAGATGGAACCCTTGTATATGCATGAACAGGGCCTGCATTTATCCTGAAAGGCCTTGGAGCGACATAGGGGTTGGAAACGCTTTCTGCATGAACAAGAAACAAAGCGCTGCTGCTGTTTCCAACAAGCATACCCTGGCCCAGAGTCATTGAGGTGCATGTATCCACGCACACCCTGTCTCCCATGCCAACAGGACAAACGTCTACAATTTCGGCTTCTTCAAGAACTGTTTTATCCTCCACTGAACCTATTAATGACAGTGTCTTTTTGAGATCCATAACATCTGCAGTATGAATCAGGATATTATCAACTCCCTTTTCCAGAATGCCAAAAGCGGTCTGCGCATCCTTAAAGCTATAAACCTGAGCAATAACATCTGCCCCCTTTGCTATAAGATTTTCAAGAGGAATTATTGTCCAGTCACTGCATTGAAGTACCACCTTTTTGTCTTTACAAAGTTTTATAATCTCATCTTCGTCTTTATTGCTTTTTATTGTAAAAAAAATGACGTCTTTCCCTGGTTTCAAATCTCCATCTTCGGAAATCGTTTGTATTCTGCCAAGCTCCTTGACTTTTTTACTATATCCTTTTGGGACCATTATACCATCTGCGCCGCCTTCAATAGCGGTTGTTACTAATTTTTTGTCCCATGGTTCCACCTTCACCCAGATTTTTTTCATAACATTATATCCTTAATAAAATATTTTAACCGCGAAAATTATAAATGTCGGAGATCAGAGCTGTTGGACCGACAACCGTGAACCGTGAACCGTGAACTATATCTTTATAATACATATCCATTTATTGCAAAAACCTAATTGCCTGCTCAACACTCATGTCATCATTTACAATGCCGGAAATAGCCCTGACCATATTTTCAGGGTCTTTGTGCTGGAATACGTTGCGGCCTATGGAAACACCCGCGCCTCCTGCATCAATAGATCCCTTTACCATTTCCAGAATCTCTATATCTGAATCCATTTTGGGGCCGCCGGCAATTACAACCGGAACAGAACAACCAGCCACAACCTCTTTAAATGTCTCCGCTGATCCAGTGTATGAGACCTTAACAATATCTGCTCCCATCTCGTCTCCCACGCGGGCCGCATGTTTGATAAATTTTACATCATACTCGTCTTTTATTTTCTCACCTCTTGGATAGATCATGGCAAGAAGAGGCATCCCCCATGTGCGTGCATCATAACTTACTCTTCCAAAATCATTAAGCATTTCTTTTTCACCGCCGTTTCCCAGATTTACGTGTATGGATACAGCATCAGCGCCTAATTTTATAGCCTCTTCAACCGAACAAACCAGAGTTTTGGCATTTGGATATGGAGAAAGGCCGGTTGACGCAGACAAATGCAGAATCAATCCTATATCACCTCCCGTCCCTCTATGGCCTTCGCCTACAAGTCCCTTATGTTCTACGATTGCATTGGCCCCTCCATTTGCCACCTTTTGGATTGTTTGCTTCATATCCAGCAGACCGTCAATGGGACCAACGGAAATACCATGATCCATTGGAACAATTACTGTTCTACCTGTATTACGATTAATTATACGTTCCATACGAATCTGTTTGCCTAAAATTGTCATAATAAACCTCCTGTTTTTGCAAAAAAGGCCATGAAGCATTTTTTCTCCACGGCCTTTTTTGAAAAAACACAAAAAAAAGCCGTGGGCTTTAAGGCTACCCACGGCTTTTTGCGTTTAATATTTTTGTTTAAAGTTCCATCAACGCACCACAGGCAAACCAGTATTATAAAAATACCAATAATAGCTGAAATATTTGCCTGAAAAATTTTGCGTCATTTAATTGCCTTTATCCTTTTTTTAAAATCAGCTTAAACTCTCTATCTGATTATTTTTATTTGTCAAGAACTTTTTTATGACTGTTTCGTAAAAATCTGCATTATTCCGCTTTGCAGCACTTGAAACCAAAATAACTTTTGAGCATATCAAAAAATTATGTTTCAATGTCATTAACTCAGGTAATTTTATTATTGATAACCACGAAGAACACGAAGGATTTTTCTTTATCTTCGATTGTATGGTTCCCACGCTGAAGCATGGGAACGAAAAAAAATAACTTTTGAGCAATCAGTCTTCAGTTATGATTAAATTAAAATTAGAAAACTGTTTGAATGTATTAAAAATCGTTAGCAAAGAACCTGTTGATATATTGGGATCATCTCCCGATTAGTTGTAGTCAATTCTTGCTCGCCTCTGGCGAGAAGCTAAAACAAGTGGGTTATTTCTAATTAAGCGGGTGTAATCTCAGAGGGTACAAGGGGTCAAGGATTCAAGGGTTC
>Ga0222639_1000549_pt1 | contig 16875 bp, 20 predicted proteins | sample AntAcemetagen185_FD_179863 | JGI IMG/M metagenome (GOLD analysis project Ga0222639, IMG submission 179863) | Saline water microbial communities from Ace Lake, Antarctica - #185 | ecosystem: Environmental > Aquatic > Non-marine Saline and Alkaline > Saline | place: Antarctica: Ace Lake...
ATATTAAATTTTGATTACTAACTATTTAATTGTGGTTAGTTGTTAAATAATTTTTTCTTGTTCGTTTTTGTTCGTTGCAAAAAATAAAAATAAAAACGAAAAAAATACTTGACAAACCCGTAAATTATTTGTAATATTGAATTGTAATGATTACAAATATGAAACATATACAAACTACAATTAAAGATAAAGGGATCAAACCGACTTATCAGAGATTAAAAATTCTGGAATATTTAATAGAAACAAAAAAGCATCCAACTGTTGAAATGATATACAATAATATGAAAAGAGTAATTCCAACTATATCTAAAACAACAGTTTATAATGCAATGAATTCGTTTGTTGAAAAAGGAATATTGAATGCTTTATCAGTAACAGGAACTGAATTAAGATATGATGCTAATACTAAACCTCATCATCATTTATTATGTAATAAATGTAGAAATATTTATGATATTTATACAAATTCTTTCGATTTTTTTGATAAGAAAATAATTAATGGGAATAAAATTGATGAAGTTCATGTTTATTTTAAAGGTATTTGTAAAAAATGTTTAGAGAAAGGTAATTATAAAAATTAAATAATTAATTTGTAAAAAAAGGAGATAGAGATGAAAGGTTTAAAAGGAACCAAAACAGAACAAAATTTAATGGCAGCTTTTGCGGGCGAATCACAAGCACGAAATCGTTATACTTATTTTGCAAGTCAGGCAAAAAAAGATGGCTTTATACAAATTTCTGATATTTTTACAGAAACTGCAAATCAGGAAAAAGAACATGCAAAACGGCTTTTTAAATTTTTTCAAGGTGGTGAGGCAGAAATTACAGGAACTTTTCCAGCTGGAGTTATTGGTGATACTATGTCGAATTTGAAAGCATCAGCTGCTGGAGAAAATTACGAATGGACAGAAATGTATCCATCATTTGCCAAAATTGCAAGAGAAGAAGGATTTAATAATATTGCCGATGTTTTTGAAGCAATTGCAGTGGCAGAAAAACAACATGAAAATCGTTATAATAAATTATGGAAAAATATTGAAAATGAAGAAGTTTTTAAAAAAGGTGATAAGGTAGTATGGCGTTGTAGAAATTGTGGATATTTACATGAAGCAACTGAAGCTCCAAAAATATGTCCTGCCTGTGCGCATCCTCAATCATATTTTGAATTACTTGGAGAAAATTATTAAAATTAACAAAATAATATTCGGGAGTTAAAGTTGGATTTAAGTACTTTTTTTAAGGTTGGATATGGAATGTATATCGTTTCATCGAAGTCAGGTGATAAATATAATGGTCAAATTGCAAATGCGGTTATGCAAGTAAGTTCAGATCCACCATTATTTACAGCTGGAATTAACAATAATAATTTGACTTGTAAATATATTAAAGATGCTGGTTATTTTTCGGTTTCAATTTTATCAGAAGAGTCAGATATGAAATTTATTGGAAAATTTGGATTTAAAAGTGGTAAGAACATAGATAAATTTTTGGACACAGAATATATCATTTCTGATACAAAGATACCTGTAATTACGGAAAATACTGTAGCGTATTTTGTATGTAAACTGATAAATATAGTGGATGTAGGAACTCATTCTGTTTTTATTGGAGAAGCAGTTGAGGCAAAAATACTGAATGATAAAACACCACTTACATATAAATATTACAGGGAAGTGTTGAAAGGAAAATCACCCAAAACAGCACCGACATTTATAAAAACAAATAAACAAGTAAATGAAATAAAACAAAAGGAGAGTAAAATGAGTAAGTATGAATGCACAGTATGTGGTTACGTATATGATCCGGCAGAAGGCGATCCGGAAAATGGTATAAAGGCGGGAACAGCATTCGAAGATTTACCTGATGATTGGGTATGTCCGGAATGTGGTGTAGGAAAAGAAGATTTTGAAAAATTGGAGGATTAAATGGCAATACAAAAACTTAAAAAGAATGTTTTTTCCATTGGTTCTAAACATTGGGATAGACGACTTTTTGATGAATTGATTCCATTGCCTGACGGTACTACATATAATTCTTATCTTGTAGAAGGATCTGAAAAAACCGCCTTAATAGATACTGGTGATCCTGAAACTTTGAATGATCTATTTGAAAATCTTAAAAATCATAATGTTACCAAGATTGATTATATTATTTCAAATCATGCAGAACAAGATCATTCAGGTGGAATTCCAGATGTTCTGGCAAAATATCCGGAAGCAAAAGTTGTAACAAATGAAAAATGTAAGAAAATGTTGATTGATCTATTGAATATCTCAGAAGACAAATTTTTTGTTATCAAAGATGAAGAAACATTATCACTTGGAAATAAAACTTTACAATTTTTTCTTACTCCTTGGGTTCACTGGCCTGAAACGATGGTAACTTATCTAAAAGAAGATGGTATTCTTTTTCCATGCGATTTCTTTGGATCTCATTTCGTATCAAGTGAATTATTTGTGAAAGATGAAGCAAAAGTTTATACATCTGCTAAACGCTATTATGCAGAAATCATGATGCCGTTTAGAAAAAATATTACAGGACATTTGGAAAAACTACAAAATCTTAAAATTGATATGATTGCACCAAGTCACGGTCAGGTCTATGATAAACCGGAATTTATTTTGGATGCTTATAAGGATTGGACTTCTGATAATGTCAAAAATGAAGTTGTAATTCCATACATTTCTATGCACGGAAGCACCAAGAAAATGGTTGGATATTTGACTGATGCGCTAATAAAAAGAAACATTGTTGTCAAACCATTTAATTTGACTGCTACAGATATTGGTGAGTTGGCGATTGAATTAGTTGATGCTGCTACGATAGTTATTGGTTCTCCAACTGTGTTAACGGCTCCTCATCCATCAGTTGCTTATGCTGCATTTTTGGCAAATATGTTAAGACCAAAAGCTAAGTTTGCTACCGTAATCGGTTCTTTTAGTTGGGGCGGAAAAATGGTAGAAAAAATTGTTGGAATGCTTAGCAATTTGAAAGTCGAATTACTATCAACTGTAATTGTAAAAGGTTTTCCTAAAGAAAATGATTTTCGTGCATTAGATAATTTAGCGGATGAGATTCTTGAAAAGCATAAAAGTTTAGATATTTAAGAGGAGGAAATTATGAGTTCTTTTAACCCAAGTGAGATTTATCAATTCGCTGTAAGAATTGAAGAAAATGGTGAAAAATTTTACAGGAAAATGACCGATAAACTAGACAATAAAAAGGTAAAAGAATTGTTTACTTTTTTAGCAGACGAAGAAGTGGAACATAAGGCAATATTTAAAAATCTGTTATCAAAATTTGAAAATTACAATCCACCTGAAAGTTATCCAAGAGAATATTTTGCATATCTTGAAGCATATACAGAAAATATTGTTTTTTCATTTAGTAAATTCGATGATGATATTTCGAAAATAAATGACATGAGAACTGCTTTACGGTTTGCTATTGGAAAAGAATTAGATACTATTCAATATTTTCAGGAAATGAAAAATTTGGTGCAGAAAAGTGAAAACAAAAAGATTGAAGCAATCATTGAAGAAGAAAGGAAACATGTCGTAAAATTGTTTAAATTGCAAAGAGAATTAAATATTTAATATTTAAAAGGAGAACAAAATGGAAGAAAAAAGAATTAATATGCCGTTATTGGGAGATGATTTTCCCGAGCTTAAAGTTCAGACAACGCAGGGACCAATGAATATTCCCGGAGATTTTAAAGGTAAATGGTTTGTGTTATTTAGTCATCCCGCTGATTTTACACCGGTATGCACAACAGAATTTGTAGCTTTTCAAAATAGGTATGACGAATTTAAAAAAGTTGGTTGTGAATTGATTGGAATGTCAATTGATCAGGTTTTTTCTCATATCAAATGGATTGATTGGATAAAGGATAATTTGGATGTTGACATAAAATTTCCAATTATTGCCGGTAACGATACAATTGCTATGAAATTAGGGATGTTGCATCCTGGAAAAGGAACTAACACAGTGCGAGCGGTATTTATTATTGATCCAAAAGGCAAAACGCGAGTAGTTCTATATTATCCACAAGAAATCGGTAGAAATTTCGATGAGATTTTACGGGCAGTTAAAGCACTTCAAATAGTTGATAAAGAAGGAGTAGCTACTCCTGCAGATTGGCCAAATAATGAACTTATCGGAGATGACGTTATAATGCCACCTGCTTCTAATGTTAAAGCAGCAAATGAAAGGAAAAACAAATCAAAAGATTATAAATGCTATGATTGGTGGTTTTGTCATAAAAAAGTAAAATAAGGGGTTTGAAATGAAAAAATTAAATGAAGTTTACAAGTGTGAAATTTGTGGAAATATTGTTGAATTGATCAATGTTGGTGGTGGAGAACTTGTTTGTTGTGGTCAACCAATGAATCTGTTAAAAGAAAAGTCAGAAGATTCTTCAACAGAAAAACATGTTCCATTTATCATTAAAGAAGATGATAAAGTAACTGTAAAAGTAGGTGAAAACATTGAACATCCTATGATGGAAAAACATTATATTCAGTGGATAGAATTATTAGCTGATGGTAAAGTTTACAGGCGGTTTTTGAATCCGGATGATAAACCGGAAGCGGTATTTTATTTGAAAGCAGATAAGGTTTCTGCGAGAGAATATTGTAATCTTCACGGATTATGGAAAAGTTAAAAATAAAAAAGGGATAATAAATATGCTTAATAAAAAGATTGAAGATGCCTTTAATGAACAAATTAATAAAGAAACATATTCTGCCTATCTATATCAATCGCTTTCTGCACATGCAAAGCACATTGGTTTAAATGGGGTTGCAAATTGGTTTCAGATTCAAGTTCAAGAAGAAATTTCACATGCTCAGAAACTTTACAATTACATAAATGAACGAGGTGGGAAAGTAAAATTACAAGCAATTGAAGAACCGCCTTCTGAATTTCAAAATATCCAAAATATGTTTGAAGAAACTTTAAAGCATGAAGAATTTATTACAAAATCAATTAATGAATTGATGGATCTGGCAATAAATGAAAAAGATCATGCCAGTCAAATATTTTTGCAATGGTTCGTAACTGAGCAGATTGAAGAAGAAGATAATGTTAATGAAATTTTAAGTGCTTTGAAATTGATTGGTGATTCGGGAAATGGTTTGCGTATGTTTGATAAGGAATTGGCAGCAAGAGTTTTTACACCACCGACATTAGAATAAGTCACAATAAAAGCATTGAAAACATGAAAATAAAAGTAAAATTTGTAGGGTATCTCAATATAAAAGGCGTAAAAGACAACAGTTGGATTAATATTGAAGATTCTAAATCGATATCTCAATTGTTAATAAACCATGGAATTTCATTGGAAAATCAGAAATATATAACTGCAACTGTAAATAAAAAAAGTCAGTCATTGTCGTATGTTTTTTGTGACAATGATGAATTGTTTTTACATCTTCCTGTAGGAGGAGGATAATAGAATGGATCAGGTTTCAAAACAAAAATTTATTAGAGAATTATACAAAAGAAATACTCCAGATTTAATCAATAAATTAAAAGATCATAATATTGGAATTGCCGGTTGTGGTGGACTAGGTTCAAATATCGCTGTAATGCTTGTTCGTGCAGGAATTTCAAATATTGTTTTAGTGGATTATGATAAAGTCGATTTACCAAATCTAAATAGGCAACACTTTTTCTTAGATGATGTTGGGAAAAATAAAACTGAAGCTCTATCATCAATATTGAAAAAAATTAATCCATATATTAACATCAAAATTATAAACCAAAAACTTATCCAAAAAGATATTGCGAAAGTTTTCTACGATTGCTCAATAATCATAGAAGCCTTTGATACTGTTGAAGCGAAATCAATGATTCTTGAAGCATTTTCCGACAAGAAATTATCATCAAAATATCTGATAGGAGCGTCAGGGCTTGCCGGTATAGGCACAGCAAATTCTATTCAAACAAAACAGATGGGTCATAATATATTTATTTGTGGAGATTTTATTACTGGTGCAGATGATTCAATCGGATTGATGTCACCGAGAGTAATGATAACAGCAGGACATCAGGCTAATATGTCTTTACGAATTATTAGTAAAATTAACAAACCATAACAAAGGAGATTAACAATGAAATGTAATGTTGGAAAAACCGATAAGATTATTAGAATAATTCTTGGGATTGTAATTGGTGTGATTGGAATTTACTATAAATCCTGGTGGGGATTAATTGGTATTATTCCAATTATTACAGGATTGATTAGCTGGTGTCCAATTTATATGCCTTTCAAGATTTCAACAATTTGCGATAAGACAACTGAAGACAAATAAAATCTATTTGAATTTTTTCGTCAAATGTTTTATTGCTATAGCATGATGGTAAAAAATTATTTTAGAATATGAATATTAATAATTTTGTATATTTGTTGTCATTCATTATGTCTCTATAGCAATGTGTAATAATATTTTTGACAAACATATTGTTTGTTAGTGGAGGGGTATTTGTGTTCAGATATGTTAGTGGTAAGAAAGAGGAGGAAATGAAAAAATATGAATGTAATGTCTGCGGTTATATCTATGATCCCGCAGAAAATAACAATGTTAAATTCAAATATCTATCCGAAGATTGTACATATCTCGAATGTTATGAGAGTAAGGATGTGTTCAATTCTGTAGATTAATTATACTGCGCTATTAGCGGTATTCTGAATTATTGGAGGAATAATGTATAAAACCAATTTTGAAGAAATAATAAATTTTGCTATCGAACGAGAAAAAGAGGCAGTAGAATTTTATCAAAATTTGCAAACAAAGGTTAGATTCAAAAACCAAAAAAACATGTTGAAAGATCTTGAAAAAATGGAAGAAGGACATATTAAAATTTTAAAAAATTTACGGCAAAAAAAATTGAAGGATCTAAAGCTAAAAGAAGTTCTAGACTTAAAGATCAGCAATTATCTGGTTGAAAAAGAGCCAACAGAAGATATGGACTTTCAGGATATTCTAATTGTTGCTATGAAAAGAGAAGAAGCTTCTACTAATTTATATAAAGATCTGTCGACAAAAGTTGATGCGGAAACTAAAAAACTCTTTCTAAAATTAGCACAGGAAGAAGCAGGACATAAATTGCAATTTGAAACTCTTTATGATGAACATGTTTTACGAGAAAACTAACCTTATATGAATATCTGCATAATAGAGTCTTTTTTACCACATCTCGATCCTCTTTTACAAAGAGAGAAAGTCATAATTTTTCTTCTCTCTTTAATAGAATAGGTTAGAGAGTTGGTTGGTTTATGAAAAATAAGATAAATAGTTAAATTTTAAAATAATTACCCCCTCCATTATTTTTAAAAGGGGTAATTATCATGATCAAATATTAGTATTATTCCGGGATTTTACAACATCCGGGTAATTTTGTATAGGCTTCAGGATTTGCAGCAAGATCATTAGCTTGATAACCAAGATCTGAAATTGCTTTTTCAATATCAGAAATTTTCATAATATTTTTATCGTATTCGATAAATCCAATTTTCTCTTCCGGGTTGACTGTGATTGATTTCACACCATCCAATTCGGATATAGCTTTTTCTATTGTTGATTTACATATTTCACACTGGATTGTCGGAAGTTTGATCTGTTCTTGAGCAAGATTTACTTTCTTTTCCGCAGTTCCACAATTGATCAGTAGAACAAGAAAGATTAATACTAATAATGTTTTTATTGTTTTCACAATGTTCCTCCTTTTTTTAGGTTTTTATTTCTTTAAAAGTATGTACTTTATCACAATATTTACAAAATTTTCATAATGTTTCTCCTTTTATTTTATCTTATTAAAACGATACTCTGCATTTATTGTATATAAGATCGGTACAACAAAAGTTGTTATAATGCCAATAGACATTCCGCCAAATGTTGGTATTGCCATTGGGACCATGATATCCGCCCCTCTGCCGGTTGAAGTTAAAACTGGGATAAGAGCAAGTATTGTAGTACTGATTGTCATCATAGCAGGTCGAATTCTTTGGGATCCCGCTAAAACTGTCATGTCTCTTATCTCTTTAATATTTTTGGGTTTCCGGAATTTGAAAGTCTGTTCAAGATAAGTGCTCATTATAACTCCATCATCACTGGCTATTCCAAACAATGCCAGAAATCCAACCCAAACAGCAACACTTAAATTGATTGGATGGATCTGGAATAATTTCTGCATATTGACTCCGGCAAAATTAAAATTTAAAAACCATTCCTGTCCATAAAACCAAAGCATGATGAAGCCACCTGCCCACGAAATAAAAATTCCTGAAAATACTATTAATGAAACTGTTACTTTTTTGAATTGAAAATATAGGATCATAAATATTATCAGCAGAGACAATGGGAGTATTATGCTCAATTTTTTTGAAGCGCGGATCTGGTTTTCATAAGATCCGGCAAAAGTAAAACTGATACCCGGTGGCACAATGAGTTCATGGTTGCTGATTTTATCTTCAATATATTTTTTTGATTGTTCTACAACATCTACTTCAGCAAATCCTTTCTCTTTATCAAATAGTACATATCCAATCAGAAAAGTATCTTCACTTTTGATAACCTGAGGTCCCTTGACAAATTTTATTTCTGAAAGTTGATCAAGCGGAATTTGCGATCCGGAAGGAGTTGGTACCAAAATATCTCCAATTGATTCAATGTTATCCCGCAATTCCCTTAAATATCTTACCCGAATATTGTAGCGCTCTCGGCCTTCTACTGTTTTTGTTATGGATTTTCCTCCGATTGCGACTTCAATAACATTTTGTACTGTTTTAATTGACACACCATATTTGGCTATTGCCAATCTGTCTATGTTAATTTCAAGATATGGTTTACCAACAATTCGTTCTGCAAATACCGTAGGTTTTGCAATAGATGGCACATCTTTAAGTATTTTCTCTAATTTCAATCCGAAATTTTCTATTTCATTCAGGTTTGGTCCTTTTACTTTTATACCCATTGGCGCACGCATACCGCTTTGTAGCATGACAAGTCGAGCGGAAATTGGCTGAAGTTTTGGCGCAGATGTCGTTCCGGGTATTTGGGCTACTTTTATTAACTCATCCCATATATCTTGATTAGTTCTAATATGTTCACGCCATTGCCGGAATGGTTTCCCTCTTTTATCTGGAATTATATTATTTTGATTATCCCTAATAAAATTGCCGTTTTTATCAGTTTTGAATTTCATTCTATTTCCATTGTCATCCAGAATATATTCTGATTTATAATTTACAACAGTTTCAACCATCGAAATTGGAGCCGGATCTAATGGAGTGTCAGCTCTTCCTATCTTTCCGACAACCGTTTCAACTTCAGGAACAGAATATAGGGCCATATCAAGCTTTCTCAGTACATCGTGACTTTCTTCAACTCCTGCATGAGCCATTGTTGTAGGCATATATAAAAAAGATCCTTCGTCCAGTGGCGGCATAAACTCCTTTCCAAGCCCCGGTAATTTGTGATTAAGTGAAACAAAGGGTTTAGTTCTTTTTATAAAGTTCGGTAAGAAAGAAAACAAGTCGCCAAAACCAACCCAAACACTGATTCCAAATAATAATATGAAAGAAGGAATAGATAGAGAAAATATTTTGTGGTCTAATGTCCACCTTAATAAAATTGGATAGTATTTTGTGAAAACCTTAATTACACCCATTACAGATCCGAAAACTATGAAGATAAAAAGAAAATTTAGAATGATACTTCTATGATGTCCCATTGGAGCCCATGTGTTGGATAGTATAATACCGACAAAAACAACAAATATCCAGTTTGATATTTTTTGGGATAAATGGATCAGGTTAACGCTCATAAAAACTTTAGACAATTGGAATAGACCAACGGATATTAAAATCAGTCCATACAACCACTGTATTTTAATTCCTATGAATAATCCGGTTATAATAAGAATACTATAAAATATCAGATGAATTTTTCCGATTTTTTTATGTTTTTTAAATAATATGTGTGCAAATGCAGGTAATACGATCAAGACGATAATTACAGAAGAGATAAGTGCAAAAGTTTTTGTATATGCCAGGGGTTTAAATAATTTTCCTTCTGCCGCTTCCATAGCAAAAACCGGCAAAAAACCCACAACGGTAGTCGCAACAGCAGTCATAACTGCTCCTGCTACTTCTGATACTGCTTTTGAAATGACATCAACTGACTTTTCTCCCGGTTTTATCTTATTCATGTGTCTTAGAATATTTTCTGTAATAACTATTCCCATATCTACGATTGTTCCTATTGCTATTGCAATTCCGGATAATGCAACAATATTTGCATCAACACCAAAAAATTTCATATTAATAAAAACCAGAAGCACGGTAATAGGTAACAATCCGGAAATCAGGAGCGAACTTTTAAAATGCATTATCATGATCAAAATTACAATTATAGTAACAAGAATTTCATTTCTCAAAGCATGATTCAAGGTTCCCAAAGTTTCATTTATCAGGCCGGATCTGTCATAAAATGGGACTATTGTAACTTTTGATATTCTACCATCAGGAAGGATTTTACTTGGTAAACCGGGACTGATATCTTCAATTTTTTGTTTCAGATTTTTAATTGCCCTAAGAGGATTATATCCATATCGAACAACTGCAACTCCCCCAACTGCTTCAGCGCCTTCCTTGTCTAAAACTCCCCTCTGAATGGCTGGTCCTGTGGTTACATTTCCCACATCTTTTATATATATAGGTATATTATTGGGGGCGATGATCGCAGTGTTTTCAATATCCTCCAAATTTTGTATATATCCAAGCCCCCGAATAATATACTCCGCCCGGTTGATTTCAATTGTTCTGGCTCCCACATCTATATTTGAATTCTTGACTGCATTAAAAATATCCGAAAGAGAAATATTATTTTGTCTCATTATACCCGGATTTACATCGATCTGGTATTCTTTTATATGTCCTCCTACAGAAGCAACCTCTGATATTCCTTCCGCTGATTGCAGGCCATATTTCACATACCAATCCTGGATTGAACGAAGTTCTTGTAAATCCCAACCGCCGGTCGGGTTTCCTTCTTCATCCCGTCCTTCTAAAGTATACCAATATATTTGTCCCAAAGCAGTGGCGTCAGGGCCTAATTGTGGTTTGACGTCAGCAGGCAGTGAACCGGGTGATAAAGAACTTAATCGTTCTAAAATTCTGCTTCTCGACCAGTAAAAATCAACTTTTTCTTTAAAAATGATATAAATTGTTGAAAAACCAAACATTGAATAGGAACGGACTGTTTTGACTTCTGGAATTCCTAATAATGCAACTGTCAAAGGATAGGTGATCTGATCCTCAATGTCCTGTGGTGATTTTCCCGACCAGTTTGTAAAAACTATTTGCTGATTTTCTCCAATATCCGGAATCGCATCGACTGGAATAGGATTCTTGGGTAGTGGAGTATTCCACTCAAAGGGAGCTACCGTAATTCCCAGACCGAGTAAAATTGTCAGCAGGATAATAGCCACAAGTTTATTGTTTAGAAAATATTCGATGATTTTGATTAATGGAGGTTTGTTATTCATTGTCTACTTTCTCCTCATTATTAACAGGATTCATAGTTTTTTTGATTTCTCCACATCTCAGCATTGAAGCGCCAAAATAGGGATTATCAATTTGTTTGAAATTCTGTAGCCATGGTGCACCCCTATTATCAAAGGCCATTGGACAAAATGCTTCATAATAAATACTGCTATCTGAATGTCCGAAATATTTTTCCATATCAAGAATAGCATTACTGATTTTTTCAAAATTATAACGTAATATTTTAATATTCTCTATATTGTTGTAATTTTGAGTGCTTTCGTTTATTTGTTTACCTATTGAGCGCCATTTTAAAAGAGCATCAATGTCAAATTTTTTATCAGGTTGAATTTTTAACACACTTTGATAAATATTTTTAAAGTTAAGTTTACTTTTAGAAAAATTATCATTCGCAAGTGATTCTCGTAACGCAAAATAGGAAGAATATAGTTGTGAAAGAGAAGTGTGAAATTCTTTTGATGCTGGATATTTTTCATCACTTTTTTTTATTTTTTGATTCATCATGCTTAGTTTGTCTTCCAGCTGCATAGCACTGTCTATTTTAAAATTCCCGGAAGTTACAACATATTCGCCTTCTTTTAGTCCTTTTAATACTATATAATAGTCACCGGCTGCCGGTCCTAATATAATTTCTCGTGTTTCATAAGTTGGCTCATCTTTGTCTGTTAATTTCACAAAAACAACTGCTCTTTTCCCTGTGATTAAGGGAGCAGAGGCCGGAATTACAATTGGGTAATTTTTATGTTTTTTATTAGGATTTACAATTTTTCCATTGGAATCTATTTTGGCATATATTTTTGCTTGAACGAACATACCGGGCTTTAATTTCCCTTGTCTATTATCTATGTTTATTCTGATTTTGCCCGATCTGGTTTGTTCATTTATAATCGGACTGATGAAATCAACCCTTCCAATTATACTTTCATCTGGTAATGCTTTGATTTTCATTTCAACTTTTTGTCCTAATTGAATAAATGGTAAATCTTTTTCATATGCATACAGCATAACCCATAATTGACTTAAATTGACTACTTCATAAATTGCCATACCTGTTTTTACATACATACCTTCGTCGAAATATTTTTTGATGATGACACCAGATGAGGTGCTGGGAATAGTAATATTTTTTTGGGGAATTGAATTGTTTTCCAATTGTTTGATTTGGTTATCTTTCAGACCTAATAATTTCAGTTTTTCTCTGGTTGCTTCCAGTGTTATTTTTGAGGATTTTGCAAGTTTGTTGTTTTGACCTTTATAAATATCATATTGCCGTTTGATCTGGATTAATTCTTGTTGAACAGAAAATAGTTCAGGAGAATATATCTCTACCAATGGGTCACCTTTTTTCACTTCTAAGCCGGTGTAATCTGCATATAATTTATCCAATCTTCCACCTGTCCAGGCGCTAATATGATATACATTGGTTTCATCATAATCAATTTTTCCTGATAATAAAATTTCTTTTTCCACTTTTTTGCGTATAACCCGTGTTGTTTGTATTTCTGCTAACTTTCTGGCATTTTCTGACATAGTAATTCGATTGCCGGTAGTTTCCTCTTCACCAGATACAAGTGGAATTAAATCCATAAAACATATTGGGCATTGTCCTGCTTCCGGAAGTTTTATTTGAGGATGCATAGAACATGTCCAGATGTTAATTTTTGAATTTTGTGTTTTACCATGATTATGAATTTCCGGTTCGTTTTTGTTTCCTATTAAATAACCTAAAATAAAACAGATAATTAGAAAGAACCAGAAAACTTTTGGTATTGTTTTTATTTTATATATTATTTTATTCTTCATTGTTATTTTACTCCTATTAATTTTTTTATTTTCGCATTAATCTTGTAAAATTCAGTGATCGCTTTCTCTTTGTCCAATTGATATTTTATTAAATTTCTCTGCTCTTCAAGTAATTGTGAAAAATCTGATTTTCCGACGCTGTATTCCTTCTTTACAATTTGCAAAATATGATTTGAATAGGGTATTAATTCTTTTTCATACAAGTCTATTTTATGTCGAAAATTTTCCTGTTTATTTACCAGATTGTGTAAATCAGCAACTAACCTATTTTGCAGTGCATTTATATTCTCTTCTGCACTTATTTTATTATTTTTTGATGCATTTATACCAGCAGATATTTTTTTAAACTGGAGAGGAATTTCCATAGAAAACATGAGTAATAATGGATCTTTGCCGCTCATATCCACTTCTGAGCCATCTGCTTTATATTTATCACCGGTAAGTATATAATCCACTCCAACGCTGAAATCAGGTATATAATTTTGTTTAGATTTTTTTACCAATAGTGTGGCAATATCAGTATTTATGCTTTGAATTTCTAATTGTCGATTATTTTGAAATAAGATTGTTATGAGTGAATCGATATTGGAATTTATTATTAATGGTTTTATAAAATCATGAGTATTTATAGAGTCCAGGGTTTGGATGTTTAGAATATTTAGGAACGAAATTGATAAGCTCTTTTTATCTCTTTTTAACGAGGAATATTCTTCTTTAAGCCGGGCTAGTTCCTGCTCTGATTTTAATAGATCTTTCTGAGATTTATCGGCGCTTATATATCTTGATTTTAATACTTGGTTGTATTGAATTATAAGCTCAATATTTTGATTGGTTATTTCTAAAGAACGATTAATAAAATAAATATCATAATACAAGGTTTTGATATTATATGCAATTTCATCGGCGTAATCATAAAATAACTGTTTTTTTATTTCTGATTTATAAGATTGAATAATTTTATTCAATTTCAATTTGCTGTAGAATGGAAGCTTTTGGGAAATACCAATTTTATATTCCTGTGGTCCAACTGCGGTTTCAACGTTTCTAATAAAGTATCCAAAGTTAAATTTTGGATTCGGTAATTTATTAACAAGATCAATATTCTTTTTACTTGCCTGCCATTGATGATATCTGGCTTTCAATCCCGGGTTATTATTCAATGCATATGAAATATATTCATCAATGCTGGAATTACTATTTATAGAAATAAATGCTTTTGAAGAATTATTATAATCATCTTTTGCTACTAAAAAAAGAGTGAATATAATTATCAAATAAATAATTCCAGATAATTGTTTAAATAGAGACATAAATTTCCTTTGTTTTTGTTTTATAAAATTAATTACTTAACCCCCTGAAGTAAAAAGTTTCAGAATAATAATCAATATTCAGAACATTCTCAATATGTCTACCATTAGATTCATTATCCATTACCATTTGATAAGCAACTTCTGTGCTGATTGATTCAATAATCTGCTCAACAGCTTTTGGTTTTGTTTTATTATCCGTTGGATTTAAGCCACATTGGGAAATTATAAAGGAAGTTTTGTTATTAATTTTCATCTTTTTCACCATTATTGATATTTAAGCATTGTATTTAGAGATTTCCTTGCTGCTTTCATTATTTTATTCGAATTTTCTCTCTGCGATCTTTCAATCAGGCTTGATTCTGTACCAATAATAAATATTTTTTCAATCTTATATTTACAATAATCTTTCATTTGATAGGTATTCCCTGTTTAATTATTCCGCCTCCTATTAATTTGTCTTCGTTGTAAATAACCACTGATTGACCTGGGGTAACAGCGAGCTGAGGAAAACCAAAAAAGACTTTAATAGTATTATCTTTGTTAAAATATATTTCTGATGGAATATCTTTATTATTTTTCCTAATTTTGACATTGTAAAAGCCATTGTCAGGAATATTTTTTGTTAAATAATTGGGAGTATCTGCAAATAGTCCTTTTGAAAACAAACTTTCTTTTTCAGATACTATAATCCTGTTATTTTTTGCATCTATCTCTTTTACGTACAAGGGGGACGAATGGCTTATGCCTAGTCCTTTTCTTTGACCGATAGTGTAATAGATTATTCCGTTATGATATCCGAGCATTTCTCCACTTTCATTAATAATATGACCAGGTTCTAAACCTTTTTCATCAAATAATTGCCCATAATCATCGGAAATAAAATCTTGACTCTCTTCTTGTTCTGAGCATGGGAGTTTATATTTTCTTGCTAAATCGCGAATTTCCGATTTGTACATTTCTCCTAAGGGGAACAAGATCTTTGGAAATAAATTTTTATTTATTGCATATAGAAAATAACTCTGGTCTTTATGTAAATTAACCGCTTTATACATGTTGTATTTACCATCTTCATATTTTATCCTGGCATAATGGCCTGTAGCAAAATAATCAAAATCAATTCCTGACGCCGTTGCTTTTTCCAGCATAAAGCCAAACTTCATTTTATTATTACAGACTATGCACGGATTTGGCGTTCTGCCTGCAAAATATTCTTCACGAAAATAATTCAGAACAATTTCTTTATATTCTTTTTTTAAATTCACTCGAAAAAAAGGAATATCCAATTTTTCGCAGACTTTTTCAGCCATTTCCATATCTGATTTTTCATCTGGACCAAAACAGGCATGACCACCATTTCCAATCAATCCGAGAGATCCATCATAAATCTCCATTGAAAGACCAATTACATCATAACCATTGTCTTTTAATAGAGCTGCAGTAACAGACGAATCAACTCCGCCACTCATTCCTACTGCAATTTTATTTTTTTTCATATTAACCTTTTTTAATTTACTATTCTGGTGAAAAATATATTAATTAATTTGGTTTAATTCTGATTTTAAATTCGCAGAAACAGAGTGATGATAATCGTGCTCTTTTGAATTATTAATTGACATCGCAGCTGAACCAGGACAACCACACGCCATTGGCGATTCTTCTTTTTCTAATTCTGGAACTGGAATATTCTTTTCTTTCAAGACAGAAATTGCAATGTTGAAAAATTCATCTTCACCATGTTCTTTCAAATGTTTAAGATGTGCTTTAATTGTATTTGTACCAGCTTTTATAATATTTTTTTCCATCACTTTTCGTTCATCATAAGCTTCGGCTTCTCGTTCAATAATAGAAATTGCACCTAGTGGACATTCCCCGATACATGCACCGAGTCCGTCACAGAAAAGGTCACTGATTAATCTAGCTTTTCCATCAATTAACTGTAATGCTCCTTCTGGACAAATTGGAATACAATCTCCGCAACCATTGCAAAGTTTTTCGTCAATTTCTATAATTTTCCTTTTCATATTTTTCTTATATTTTTATAGTTTAAAATTTTGTTTGCGAAGTTGGTTTTGGCAGCTTCATCACGAGTACACGCACATCATTCTTTGTCTCATTATAAATGCAATGAACAATATCTTTTGGACTTTGGATTATGTCGTCTTTTGTTACTTGATTTTTTTCATTACCAACCAT
>Ga0222639_1000552_pt1 | contig 16833 bp, 20 predicted proteins | sample AntAcemetagen185_FD_179863 | JGI IMG/M metagenome (GOLD analysis project Ga0222639, IMG submission 179863) | Saline water microbial communities from Ace Lake, Antarctica - #185 | ecosystem: Environmental > Aquatic > Non-marine Saline and Alkaline > Saline | place: Antarctica: Ace Lake...
CTCCCGTCAGGCCCAGAAGCGAGCCCGCGATCGCGCCGAAGAGCCCGGCGGAACGGCCCGTCCACCATTGCCCGGGCAAGGCCAGTGGGTCCTCGCCCGGCTTTAACTCCACAAGCCGGAGCGGGCCGACCCAGACGGTTCCGGGTCCCGGGAGAACCACGTTCACAATAAGTTTCTCGGGGGGAGGGTTCCCCGGCTTGTTCCGGAATGGAAGCACGAAATCTCTCCATCCGGATGAGCCGTGTAGCTTCTCCATCGGTCCGCCGGTACCGAGCGTCCGGCTGAAGTACCGGCTCCCGTCGGCAAAGACGCTCCACATCTCGAGGTAGCCGTCGCCTTCCACCCCCTGGTACTTAACCTGACCGTTGATCGCGTAATCCGCCATGGTAAGAGCAGGTTCTTTAATAATCAGGATCCGGGCGGTCTTTCTTCTGTCTTCCCGGTTCTTTAATTCGAGGACATACGGTCCGGCTTCGCCCTCCGGCCGAATGACCTCTCCCTCACCGGCTCCCCCCCGACTCTTGTATTCTCTCCAGGTGATCTCCTGAATGGTCTCTCCTCCGAAGAGGGCCGGGCACGAGATGAGGATAAAGATGCTAAGAGTGGCTATCAGCGTTCTCATTCTCTCCCTCCTTTTCTTTTTCATGGGCTTTACGGAGCACCTTTAACATTGCGAGATCGATCTTTCCATCAGCATAAAGGAGACGGAACTGTTGTTCCAACGGACCGACTTCCTCCATGCTCTCGATGACCTTGATCTTCTCGATCAGACGGTCCAGCCGGAGACGAACGGTCGGATAGGAGATGCCGTAAACCCGGGCGACCGCTTTCAATGAACCGGAAGCAAGCGTAAAACGCTTCAAGAAGGACAGGTCTTCTTCATCCAGCCGGTCTATCCATCTCTTCTTTTCTCTCATGATTATATCCCCAAAAGTTAATATTATTCATCACAATATTAATATAAACCTATAATAAATTAAAGTCAAGTTAAAATATATTAATTTTTGATTTTTTTATCATCAATAATTTCAGTTGACTATGATCAATCTTGGGGATAGTTTAACCTGCGCTAAATAATAATGATATAGAAACAACCGTCCCCGTAGGTTTAACCCGAATGAAATGGCTGATTGACGGTTATAATGTATTAATATCTAATGAACTGGGACATGACAATTCAGCCCGGGAGCGATTTCGCCGTCTGATCGAGGCTTATTTCTCAGGCAAACAGGTTGAGGTGACCATTGTCTATGATAGTCGGGGGAGCATTACTATCCAGCGGGAGAGGTTGACTTCCTCGATCAGCGCGGTCTACGTTGACAACGCCGATCAGTATATCATTGACATGATCGAGGGAAGTTCTCATCCCCGTTCCATTATCCTGGTAACGGATGATCGAGATATTGTTCAGGCTGTACGCGATCTTCGACCCCAACGCAGAAGCACCGCTGAATTTCTCTCCCTGATCACGCCCTCTTATTCCCATGGATGGGAGGAAAAAAAACCGGAACGGGAAACTCAGGGAAATATCGAGCGCTATCTCAGCCTTTTTGATATGGAATCAGATGACTGAAGAATATATTAACCAATTTGACGGAATAGGATAATATTGAGACATTAAATAAGTTGTGCAGCTAAGTCCTTTAGGAGATATAGATGAGTAAAACCATCGCTGAAATCAACGATAAGATCAAAAAGGGAAAGGCAGTGGTAGTTACCGTTGAGGAACTTATCGGCCTGGTAGAGGAGAAGGGGGTCTCGAAATCCGCTCAGACAGTCGATGTGGTAACGACCGGTACCATGGGGCCGATGTGCTCTTCCGGGGCCTACTTCAATATCGGGCAGCCCAAGCCCAAGATAAAATTGGGGGGAGGAAAAGCCTATTTAAACGATATTCCCGTCTATACCGGCTTGGCCGCGGGCGATTTCTTCATCGGGGCCGGCGCGCTTCCCGATAGTGATCCCCGGAACAAGATATATCCCGGGAAATTTGCCTACGGTGGCGGCCACGCGATCGAAGACCTGGTGGCCGGCCAGGATCTCCGTTTCACCGCTACCGCCTATGGAACCGACTGTTATCCCCGCAAAGAACTCTCCACCTGGTTGAGTATCCGGGATATGAATGAAGCGGTCCTCTTCAATCCCCGTAACATCTATCAGAATTACAACGTGGCGGTGAATCTATCCGACCGGGTTATCTATACCTATATGGGAATCTTAAAGCCGAATCTGGGCAATGCCAATTACTGCAGCGCCGGGCAGCTCTCACCGCTCCTGAAAGACCCCGGCTTTCTGACCATTGGGATCGGGACCAGGGTTTTCCTGGGAGGTGGGGTGGGATATATCGCCTGGTGGGGAACCCAGCATAATACCTCGGTTAAAACCAACCGAAACGGCGTACCGACGGCTCCGGCGGGAACAGCGGCCCTGATCGGCGATCTCAAGCAGATGAGCCCGGAATGGCTGAAAGGGGCCAGTTTCACGGGATACGGGGCCACAATGGTGGTCGGTGTTGGTGTGCCGATCCCGATTCTCAACGAGGAGATCTGCCGCCATGCGGCCCTTCCGGACGAGAAACTCTCGACCCGGATCGTGGACTACGGCCGTGATTATCCCCAGGGCCGAATGAGAGATCTGGGGACCGTCAATTACGCACAACTGAAGAGCGGTACAATCCGAGTACGGGATAAACAGGTTCCTACCGCTTCCCTCTCCAGTTATCCCCGGGCCATAAAGATCGCCTCGATCCTGAAGAGCTGGATTGAGGAAGGGAGATTTTTTCTGACCGAAAGGGTGGGAGAATTTCCGGGCCCCGGTAGTGGCTATTCGTATCATCCTCTGAAGGAAAGGCCTATAACATAACCTTGCTCGAAGATTGTATCGAGTTGGAATCCAAAAGTTAAAGCTGTCGCGCAGCCCACCGGAGGTAGACAATGATATCCAAAAGAATAGTACTTCATTTTCCTCGAGATCTGGTCAGCGAGCCTACCATCAGTCGGCTGGTGAAAAAATACGATCTTGAATGTAACATTCTGAGAGCCAATATTACCCCCCGCCAGGTGGGTATTATGGTGTTGGGATTGAAGGGTGGGAATAAGCAGTATAAAGATGCCATTGTTTACCTGAAGAGCCTGAACATCACTGTCCAGCCGCTCAGCCAGGACGTAACCTGGAACGAGGACCTTTGTACTGACTGCGGAGCCTGTGTCACCATCTGTCCCACCGAGGCCCTGACCAAGGATCCCAATACCCAGAAAGTCCGTTTTGATAAGGACGCCTGTATCGGATGCGAACTCTGCATCCCCGCCTGTCCGATGGGGGCGATGGAAGTGCACTTTTAAAGTGGAAAAAATATATCTTGACAACAACGCCACCACCCCGGTCCGGAAAGAGGTGCTCGAGGTTATGTTTGATCTCTACCGGGGAGTACCCGGCAATCCTTCGAGTATCCACTTCTTCGGCCGACAAGCCCGTGGATATGTCGATGAGGCCCGCCGGAAAGTAGCCTCCACGATCGGAGCCGAGCCGTCCGAGATCATCTTTACCGGCGGCGGGACGGAAGCCGATAATCTGGCTATCCAGGGGATAGCCTTCTCCCGGCAAGAGAAGGGAAATCATATCATCACGCAGGCGACGGAACATAATGCCGTTCTCCATGTCTGCCGTTTTCTGGAGGAGCAGGGATTTGAGGTTACCTATCTCCCCGTCAGCCGGGAAGGGCTGGTGGACCCGGCGGAAGTGGAGAGAAGTATCCGGCCGGAGACTATCCTGATCACGGTTATGACGGCCAATAATGAGACCGGGGTGATCCAGCCGGTCGAGGAGATCGGCGAACTGGCCCGGGTCCACCGGGTTCCATTTCACACCGACGCGATCCAGGCCTTGGGGAAGATTCCATTCTCAGTTCAGGCCCTGAAGCCGGATCTTGCCTCCTTCTCCGCCCACAAGGTTTACGGTCCCAAAGGAGTGGGTGTGCTTTACATCCGCTCGGGCACGCGCGTCCGCCCTCTGGTCTACGGAGGACATCATGAAGGCGGGAACCGCCCGGGGACCGAGAATGTTGCCGGCATCGTCGGTTTCGGGCGGGCCTGCGAGTTGGCGATCGATGAACTGGAGACGGAAGGGGAACGTCTTCGCCTGTTGAGAGACCGGCTCCGCAGCGGTATCCTGGAGAAGATTCCTAACGTCAAGCGCAACGGCGCACCCGATCTCCTTCTCCCGAATACATTGAACATGAGCTTTGAGTTCGTGGAGGGAGAGGGCATCCTGCTGGGCCTGGAGACAGAGGGGATCGCGGCCTCGACTGGATCCGCCTGCACCTCGGACGAGCCGGAGCCGTCCCATGTGCTGAGCGCGATGGGTGTTCCGGGCGTCCTGGCCCAGGGCTCGATTCGTTTCTCGCTCGGCCGTGAGAACACCCGGAAGGAAATAGATTATACCATAACAATACTGGCCGGTGTGGTCCGGCGGTTGCGGGAGATATCTCCCTTCCACCCGGAAGAGGGTAGCTAATCCATCTCTCGGAGGCAGATTGCATGAACATCGAAGCGCCATACAGCGATAAGGTCATGGACCATTTTAATAACCCCAGAAATGTAGGAGAGATCGAAGTTCCCGACGGGGTCGGCATGGTCGGCAATCCTGTCTGCGGCGATGTTATGAAGCTCTATCTGAAAGTGAAGGATGACCGAATAACCGACGTTCGTTTTCAGACTTTTGGTTGTGGGGCGGCCATCGCTGTCGGCTCCATGGTCACCGAGATGGTCAAGGGAAAGACCCTGGAAGAAGCGATCATTATCTCCAATAAGAAGGTAGCCGAGGCCCTGGACGGCCTCCCTCCGGCCAAGATGCACTGTTCCCTGCTAGCTGAGGACGCACTGAAAGCGGCGATTGAAGAATATCGCGCGAAACAGGAAGGTATGGCTGATGTCCAATCAGAGCATCATCAAGAAGATTGAAGAGCTGAAGAAGAAGCGGAAAGCCGTTATCCTGGTCCATAATTATCAGACCGCGGAAATCCAGGAAGTGGCCGATTTTCTGGGCGACTCTCTTGACTTAAGCCGGCGCGCCGCGGCGACCGATGCCGCGGTGATAGTTTTCTGCGGGGTTAGTTTTATGGCCGAGACGGCCGCGATTCTCGCCCCGGAGAAACTGGTTCTAATTCCGGATCCCGCCGCGGGCTGCCCGATGGCCGATATGATAACAGCAGAAAACCTGCGGGATCTCAAATCCGAGCACCCGGGCGCGATAGTAGTGGCCTACGTCAATTCCAGCGCCGCGGTGAAAGCGGAGACCGACATATGTTGCACCTCCGCCAACGCGGTTGATGTGGTAGCGTCCCTCCCCCGAGACCGGGAGGTAATATTTGTTCCCGATAAGTTCCTGGGAGCGTATGTAATGAAGAAGACCGGCCGGGCGCTAATTTTATGTCATGGATACTGCCCGGTTCACCGGGATATCCTTCCGGAAGCCGTTGTTGAACAGAGAAGACTACATCCGCATGCTTTGGTAATGGTTCATCCCGAGTGTCCCCCGGAGGTCATAGATCTGGCCGATGAGGCTCTCTCCACCTCGGGGATGGTGCGGGTGGCGCGCGAGTCTGACCGCGAGGAGTTTATCGTGGGGACGGAGGTCGATATGCTGGTCCGCCTCCGCCGTGAGAATTCGGATAAACGTTTCTACCCGGCTAACCCAAAGGCCCTCTGCGTGGATATGAAAAAGATAACCCTGGAGAAAGTTCTCCGGTCTTTAGAAGAGGAACAGTTTGAAATAGTAGTGCCGGAGGAGATCCGCCGCCGTGCGCGCCGGGCCGTCGACGCGATGGTTGATGGGCAGTGGACAGTAGGCAGTAAGCAGTAGGCAGTGGGAGACCCCGAGAACCTCGGGAGATAGGAACAACACTGGTGTATTTAATGATAGAACTTAGTTGATGACAATTTTCGGAGAAATATTTTAGGAGACAGAAATAATGGAAGAGAAGATTTCCAGAGCGATTATTCAGAAGTACTTTGAGAAGCTGCAGGCCAACCTATCGGTCGATGTCGTGGTGGTGGGGGCCGGACCATCCGGGATGGTGGCGGCTCATGATCTGGCCGCTTCCGGCCGAAAGGTCGCGATCTTCGAACGGAAGTTGGCCCCGGGCGGGGGGATCTGGGGTGGGGGCATGTTCTTCAATGAAGTGGCGGTCCGGGATGACGCGTTTCCTATCCTGGATGATTTCGGGGTGGGCTATCATTCCGCCGGTGACGGGTATTACACTGTGGACGCGGTGGAGCTGGCCAGTGGGTTGATATTCGGTGCTTGTCGGGCCGGGGCCTCATTCTTCAATGCGATCAGCGTAGAGGATATTGTGTTAAAAGATGAGCGGGTGGCGGGGGTGGTCATTAATTGGACCCCCATCACCAGTCTCGAGATGCACGTCGATCCATTGGTTATCACGGCAAGAGTCGTCCTGGACAGCACCGGTCATCCCAGTGAGATCGCCGAGCTGGCCACCCGGAAGGCTGGCATCAAGATCGAGACCGCCACCGGCGGGATCATGGGTGAGCGCCCGATGTGGGTGGAGAAAGGGGAGGTCACTACGGTTGAAGATACCAAGATGCTCTATCCGGGCCTTTATGTCTCCGGGATGGCGGCCAACAATGTCAGCGGCGGCTTCCGGATGGGACCGATCTTCGGGGGAATGCTGAAGAGCGGCCGCAAAGTCGCGGAGTTGATTCGGGAGGAGCTTGGTTGTTAAAAAATAAAGCGTCTAATATGTTTGAACTCCCGAAATAAGTTCGGAAGATCCCTGCCGCCTTGCGCAGCGATTTTATAGCGTCTATTTATTTCCCTTTTTTCAAAAACAAACTCCACTTACCCGCTTATTATAGCCGCTATATTCTCCTATGAGTCTATTAAAATATAGCGGTGTTGCACATCCCCTCTTTTTTGCGCAATTCATCCAGCCGCTTTATACTACTGCATCATAGCCTATCTGCAACTACCCCATTTTTTATGCTCTTATATCAACCGCCATATTTTTATGGACTTTATTCAGGTTTTTGCTATTCTATTTACTATTGCAAACTTCGTCAAAATAAATACCATAAAGAGGAGGTATAATATGTTCGAGTATGATCGCAACAATTCTGTCATCGTTGGCCCTGCTGGCAATTTAAAAATATGTTCCGGCGATGAGGCGTCATTAAAATTGGCTATGCTCTTCCAAGGAGAGTGTACCAAAATTGGTCCTGTCCAGGCCGCTAAGAATTTCGATTATTCAAAATCACGTTACTATCAAATCCGCAGCTCCTTTTCCCAGGAAGGAGTCGATGCCTTAATCCGCAAAAAGACTGGCCCAAAGTGTAATTATCGCCGTACCCCCGAGATCACTAAGCTGGTCATTCGGGCCCGATATCTCGATCACGATGCTTCCGCTGAAGTAATCGCCTCAAAACTCCGCCAGGATGGCTATCAGATCGCTACCCGCAGCGTTGAAAGGATTATCTCTGAATACGGCCTTTCAAAAAAAAACTTCATCTCCCGTTCCCACAGTTAACTCCCCCTGAAATCGAAACCCAAAGAACCAAGAACACCCGCCGTATGGTGTCCTGTGAACCAATCAGTATTGAACGAAAGGTTCGCCAGCTCCTTTGTGACAAGATCTCCGGTAACTTCTCCGGCATCTGGATGCTTATCCCGGAGCACCTGCGCCTCGGCACCTGGGATCTTCTTCGTAGCTGGACCGGCAAACAAACCACGGAAGTCGATCCCCGAGTGGCACTGCAACTGGTTCATGAAGCAGCCCTGTGCGTCACCGGGAAACGACCTGACCGAACACTCAGCCAGCAGGGCTTTGAAGTTGCCAACGGCTTGCCTTTTGTTGCCAGTGATGTCGCCATCCATAATCTCCTCAACACTCACACTGTGGATGAAGCTCAGAAACTTCAATTAATGCTGGGGAAAATCCGCCAGGTCCTGGGCCATTTCCCAGGTAAGATCCTGGCCATTGATCCTCATCGCATACCCAGCTATAGCCAACGCCAGATGGTCCGGAAAGTAAAAAGCCCGAATTCCCCGGCTATTAAACAGCTCCAGACTTTTTTTGCCTTTGATGCTGCTTCTCAACAACCTATATGCTTTACTATTGGTTCATCATCCAGAACTGTCACCCAGGCAACTCCAGGGCTACTCGAAATCGCCGCGGACATCCTGCCGCCTACCGAAAATGCTCCACTTGTTCTGGCTGACACTGAACACTATGGTTTTGAATTACTCGAAGAAGTCCGTTGTGAAACTCCCTTCGACATCTTAGTTCCTATGCCGAAACGTAAAGGAACTGTTAAAGAACTTCAGCAACTCCCTCCGGATGCTTTCACCAGGCATTGGATAGGTTATGCTACTGCTCGTCGCACTTTCTATGCTAAACGGAGTGGCGCCGGCCCTTATTGCCAGATCATTCAACGTTTCGGAGAACGAGACGATGATTTCAAACTTAATGCTTTTCTTTGTACCTCCACACAAGCCGTGATCGATGATCCAGTTCAACACTATCCTAAACGCTGGCACTGCGAAGAATTTTTTAACGCCAATCAAGCCCTGGGCTGGCAGCGGTCCGGCACTCTCAACCTCCATATCCGGTACGGTCATATGACTATGGCCCTTATCGCTCAGGCCGCCATTCATATGTTGCGCCAACGATTGGGCCAACCAATCGCCGGTTGGAATGTCGAACACTTAGCGCGAGACTTTTTTCATGGTCTGGAAGGTGATATCCGTATCAAACGTGATACCATTATTGTCACTTACTACAATGCCCCTAATGCAGACCTCCTCCGTCGGAACTATGCCAACTTACCGAAAAAGCTGGCGCAAGAAGGTGTCAATCCAGCTATCCCGTGGCTCTATAACTATAAACTTGATTTTCGCTTCAAATAGATGATATCTTTATTTTTCAAGTCACCAAAGTCCAATAAACCATCCTCTTAAAATCGCTGCCTTGTGCGGCAGGTGAATCAATTCATAAGCTAAAATAACACTCCCCCCAAAGACCCCCGTCACTCCTGCCCCAAGGTAGCGAAGCTACTTTTCGGGGTTATGTGACGGGTGAATGAGTTCATATGCTACAAAAACTTTCTGACCCCCCGAGAGGGTGGACTCATTGGTTAGCCTTTGAACTTTCTCTCCTGCCACGCCCCGAGAATCGGGGGGGACCGAGGTGTTACATGCCGTTTGTAATTTGAAGACATATGTAACTGTTGAACTTATACTCCGGCGAGAGAAGCTCGTCGGAGGTAATTTAATACCTTAGGACATAACAGTCTAAACCCCTAAATGCCTAATCCCCTAACAACACCCTTCGGTCTCTACGTTATTTTAACCGATCCCGTTGCCGGTTATAAAACATGCGCCCGAGCGGCGGTGGCTGAAGGAATACGCTGCCTGCAGCTCCGGATGAAGGACTCCCCCCGCTCTGAGATTATCAAGATCGGCCGGGCCATCCGGGAGATAACGGCCGGCACCGGGACCCTCTTTATCGTCAATGACGATCCCCGGATCGCGGCGGAGGTTGATGCCGACGGGGTCCATCTGGGCCAGGAAGATATGCCGCTGGAGGAGGCGCGATCGCTTTGGGATATACCCGGCAAGATCTTCGGACTCTCCACCCACAACGAAGAGCAGGAAGAGGCGGCGCGGGAGCTCCAGCCCGATTATATCGGTGTGGGTCCGGTCTTCCCGACCCCGACCAAAACCCGTCCCGACCCGGTTCTGGGACTGGAGCGGATGGAAAGGATTATCCGGGAGAGCCCGTTGACTGCGGTCGCCATCGGCGGGATAAACGAAAAGAATCTCCGCGAGGTGCTGGCCCGGGGAGCTGTCAACTTCGCCGCCGTCCGCCCGGTTACACAATCCCCCGAACCTCGACGGGTAATCCAGCGGTTGGCGGAGATATGGAGAAGATCAGGCCATTAGGCGTTTAGAACAAGAGCTGGCAGCTGGTGAGGGTTAGTATACAGCAAACTTAGCAATTGGGGTATGATCCTGAACCTTTTGCTATCGCTATTTTATTGATGTGACCGGGAAAAATAAGCGTGGGTTACTATTATTCCGCTACAGGGAGATATTGCCTATTTTTTTCTATTGACCCCCGGAGGCCGTATAAGTGTTAGGTACCGCTTTTCTCCCATTCCGCAACCTTACCGGTCACAACCCGGAATAGGGGATGTGGCTCCAGTGAAGCGAGCATTTGAATCTTACATGCTTGTTTGGGATCTCGAACGACTAATTTGCTGAGAAGATGTGATTTCTCGAATAGAAGTTGGCCTCGTGTCGCTTTTATCTTTCCGCGCATTCGCTCAGGGCAGATCTTCATCTTGTCGAAACGGTACCCTCGTCCAGCCGCCTCATGCTCAATACCGGCCAAATACGACCCGATTGCAGCCAGCGGACTCGTCTGGCCAAGAAAACGCAGAAGCTGTGGATGGTTCCGGTAGCCTTTCGTCCCGCCCCGTAGGACTTTCTGGGCCAACAGCGCTTCCCGCCACAAAGCTACTAGCCCTTTACTATCGAGGTATTTTGGATGGAGCGTCCAAAGTCTCATGCGTTCAGCACGTCTCCCGGGACCTAACAAGAAACTAAGCCGCATTGGCCGCAATGCGGCCAATGTCGGCTTGAGTGGATAGTTAGTTTTTCAAGATGCTATTTTATATAATTACTAATTAATGGGACAAACCAGATCGCCACAATTCTTGCACAAGCACACCAATTATTCCTCCTAAAATTAAAGTTATAACCCAAACAACTATTGAAAGTACTCTTTTCATCTTTCTATTTCTGTCGAGTTCATTTCTAATTTGCTCTCGAACTCTCCGCTCAATTTCTTCTGTTAGTACTGAGGCTAAATCTTCATTGACTGAAGCAAGCTGTGCCCATTGATTAGCTTCCGACTGCTTGGCTTTTATCGCTTCGAGCAGGCTATCAAGTTCTTGCTTCCTGACTGTAATTTCTCCGTGAAGTTCGTCTAATATATTTCCTGCCTCTGTAAGATGTTGGCTTGCTAATTCAGCACGAGTGCGAATATCTTCTTGTTCCTTTTTGGAAAGAACACCTATATCTATGAATGCTTCTGCTACAGCTCGTCCAATCATTCCACTAAGACTTGCGGGAGAGCTTTGTAAAAATATCTCGGCAAAGGCTGCTCCAAGAGCTCTAGCAAATTTAGCAGCTTCATTAAATGGACTTTTATTCATGGTATCTCATATATATAAACTAACGAAAAGCTAAGCTGCCGGAAGGGGCCGACGGAAAAAGTATACTACCCGGATAAACGTCGGCGAAAAATAGAATGTCCGATAGCTGCACCAGCCCTTCCGGTCTGCTTGAGCGCCTGGTTCGACGGTGTCACTTTTAAAAATTATCTTGAAGGAAGGTCAGAAGATCTGGCCACCACACCTGGTTTACATCTTGATCATCAGGTAATGCCTCACCATGATTGTCGCACAACTTCCTGTCATTTGGAGTCTCATTGATAGGCCCCCAATAAGGGGTTATATCAACAGCATCGGGAACGATGGGGTTCTCGGCAAGGATATCAACGTTACCATCGATGACTTCTTTGCCAATTCTTACCCATGCATGTTGCCATCGGAAAATCTCTTGGCCATTTCTGTTATAGTATATAGCAGTACCTGAGACGCAACATGACGATATCCCAAGATGCTTCATTGCTAAGTCTATCAATAGCGCAAACTGAACACACATCTCAGTGCGCCCAAAGAGGTTCTCATCTACTAAAACCGCTACATTATCGAGGAGTTTTATCCTTCTCTCTTTTGAAAGTAAATCAGACTTGTCTATCAAGGTAGCTGAAGGTAGAGGTCGCATCCCAGCCCGCTTTTGGGAACGAATGGCTTCGACAAATGTTTGTATGTCCGGAGGAACGAGACGAAGAAACTCGCTGGTGTTCATATTGTGCGCTGGTGAAATCTCTCGCATATCTGTCCTCGCCGTTACTGCCGCCGAAGGCGGCAGTAACGTTATGGCTCAACAGGCGGGGTCGAGCGACGGTCTGTTGAAGCCCGTTATTCGACCATCTTGTTGATTCTTTCTGTCTGCCAATTTATATGACGAGACAGTCCATCCAGATCTGGAAAAAGAAATTGCTGGTTAATCCCAAAATTGTGAAGCCTTTCTACACATTCTTGCTTGCACTCACTTGAGATGACAACGTACCAGAGGTTGGGGTCTGTTGACCGCCTTTCAATAGGCTCAGGTTTCAAAGGTTCAAATGGTTTCCCATGATAGGTGAAGACTCCTTGCTGGTTAACGATTCGAGGACTTATGGGCTTAGGTCGGTAGCAGCCGATAATATCTTCCTCATGGAAATGCAAGATTTGTGATTTGACGTACCTTTTCGGATGGTACGCAAAGAACATACCATCCCTGTCATGGAAAGACTCGACTGAAAAGTAGAAAGCGACCAAAGGATTACATGTCCAATCGAGAAGACACGTGGCCAAACCATGATGTTGGGCGAGGGCGAGACGCTCCCAGTCATTCTCAGGAAGATTTGGCATGTAAGCCGAGGCTTTGTCAGACCACCGCTTGAAGCTACCTCTGCTTCCATCTTTGCCAATGTAATAAGGTGGCCGACCAGCTTTGGGCAGTAGCTGCCAGGCGGCGTCAGCTTGTCCGCGGAATATCAAAGAGAGACCATCCTCCGAAGTCACCGAGTTCGCAATCTCCAAGAGCTGCTTGAAGGAGTTGATTTTTGTCATCTCTTTTTTTATGTATCTTTCTTCCTTTTGTCGAACGAAAAGCTCACCCGCTTTTACCCGCCGCATGGCGGGTAAAAGTCGGGTGGAGCGATTTGTTAGACAAGATTTGTTCTCACAATAATCTCGAAAGTTATAAATTAACGTGGAACTTCTTTCTTTTTAAATGGAATCCTATCGTGGGCGTATGAAAAATGTGTGTAACCATCCTTCGTGTAAAAAACTTGAGTGATTGGTAGAGTACCAACAAAATTTATTGGTATTCCATGTTTAAGAATTATGCTGTATTCATCTCTTTGAAAGCTCTCAAAAGATATTGCTAAATCAAAATCATCATTTTTTATAGCATCTACAATCTTTGGAGTTGCTGGAAAAACAAAAGTGACATATCCCCTTCTAGGTATACCGGGCTGCAAAGGAGTGTTGCGCAATTTATTTAAAAGGAGATTATCTTTCCATCTGACAGTGCGTGTATCTTCGCCGGCTTCGAAATTAACCCATGCATCGTGGGGATTTGGAATTGCGGGTCTCACTGCAACCAATTCACCATTAACTATTAGTTTAAAATCAACTTTCCGTATTGGAATCGGGATCCTTGTATTATTGACTAGGTATAATGAAATTGCGCATAGAGAATCTTGATTCTGAATAGGGATCTTTCCATCATCCATGTTTGCAAAGAAAATCTCATCGATATCACCAGCTACGTCAAGATCATCAATATCTATTGCAGCATGCTTCTTGCCTATTTCACCGAAAAATCCCAAAAAGTATGCAGTAACAATAAAAATGATGATGCAGATGGTTGCTATCAAAGTTGTTTTTATCGGATGGGATCTGATTTTATCCCAAAACTCTTCAATGTCTTGAATATTCATCTTCCAATCTCTATTTGTCTAACGTAGAGCTAAGCTGCCGGAAGGGACCGACTGAAAAACTATGCTACCCCGGAAAACTCCGGCGAAGCTAAAAACGTTCGATAGTAGCATTCGCCCTTCCGGTCAGCTTGAGCGGCTGGTTCTGAGGCTTTTCTGATCAATCCCCCTGTAGTCTATCGATTAAAACTCCGGATCGATGAATAAGTAGAGAAGTAAAGACCGTCCCATATACATCATGGCCGCCAACACCTCAAAGTCGGGTGATCTGCGCCTCCCATATCTCGCAAGGATATCCGGCTATTCCTTCGCCCCGGCCTCCCTGAGAAGTCGGACTATATTGCTGTGGCCTTTATCTGCCGCCACCATCAAGGCCGTGAAGCTACCCTTGTTTTTTTCATTAAGGTCGGCTCCCGCCTTAATCAGCTCCCTTGCGATAGCGATATGGCCAGAAAATGCCGCCAACATCAAGACTGTCGTGCCATCATTTTGTTTCGCATTGAGGTCGGCTCCCGCCTTGATCAACTCCCTTGCGATATCGATATGGCCAGAAAATGCCGCCAACATCAAGGCTGTCCCGCCATCATTTTGTTTCGCATTGAGGTCGGCTCCTGCCTTGATCAGCTCCCTTGCGATATCAACATGGCCAGAAAGTGCCGCCACCATCAAGGCTGTCGCGCCATCATTTAGTTTCGCGTTGACGTCGGTTCCTGCCTTGATCAGCTCCCTTGCGATATCAACATGGCCAGGAAATGCCGCAAATATCAAGGCTGTCGTGCCATCATTTTGTTTCGCGTTAAGGTCGGCTCCCGCCTTGATCAACTCCCTTGCGATATCGACATGACCAGAAGATGCCGCCACCATCAAGGCTGTCCCGCCATCATTTTGTTTTGCGTTGACGTCGGCTCCCGCCTTGATCAGCTCCCTTGCGATATCAGGATGGCCTTCATCTGCTGCCATCATCAAGGCTGTCCCACCATCCTTGGTTTTCGCATTGACGGCGGCTCCCGCCTTGATCAGCTCTTTTGTAGTATCGGTATGGCCTTCACCTGCCGCCATCATCAAGACTGTCTCACCATCCTTTTGTTTTGCGTTGAGGTCGGCTCCCGCCTTGATCAGTTCCCTGGCGGTATCAACATGACCAGAAAATGAAGCCCACATCAAGGCTGTCACGCCATCCTTGGTTTTCGCATTGACGTCGGCCCCCGCCTTGATCAACTCCCTCACCCTTGAGATATTTCCCGCCGCCGCCGCCCTTAATAAGTTCAAACCTTTATCGGCCCATCCGATTCCCTCAAGCAATCCCCATCCCCCAAGCGATAGGGTAGTGATAAGAACTACAACAACTAATTGCTTCATAACGCCTCCTTTTGGTTTCCCTCAGAACGTAGAGCTAAGCGGCCGGAAGGGGCCGACTAAAAAACCATGCTATCCGGAAATCCCCCGGCGAAAAATGGAACGTTCGACAGTAGCATTAGCCCTTCCGGTCTGCTTGAGCGATTGGTTAGGAGTTGTTCTTGGCATCAAAATTTATAAATAAAAGCCAATAACAATAACACAATAGTAACCAAGAATATTATTATTGAATAGATCTTCCATCCAATCCCTGTCGTTTTTCGCAATGTTATATCGCTTGATACAACGGAATTATCATCTATGATCTCTCTGAGAATTGCCTCAGCTTCGATCTCATTATCGGATATGACTTGAAGTTCTACCGGCCCAGTTGCGACATTAAATCCGGTTCCAATACGCCCCCCTGCGAAAAAATCCTGTATTGTCTCCCCTTTCGCGAAACAAGGTATGTTTGCACTCTCCAATAAAGATTTGGCGACTATTAATTGAGCAGAGTTATTTGCTTTGAGTACTGTCACAAGCTGGCTATTCTTCATTATGGAATCATTGGGAATATAATTCTTCATTATAAAATCAAACTCCTAACGATAAGCTAAGCGGCCGGAAGGGGCCGACTGAAAAACTATGCTACCCGGAAAAACACGGGCTAAAAAGAAAATGTTCGACAGTTGCACCAGCCCTTCCGGTCTGCTTGAGCGCTCGGTTATGTTTCATTATTAATTACGGAATATTTCTCAAGGGTATTCTCTATGATCTTCTGAACTTCAATATCTGGATGGGGAAAAGGATATTCTTTTCGATATTTCGCTACTTCCTGCATCAGTGTTTTTACGCTCTTGGTGGACTTTTGGTAGGATTCTGTCCATCGGTTAATATTAAATATGGAATCAGGAGATTCAGAAAAGAGTCCACATTGGAAAATTTGTGTATTCAGTTGTCCCTCCAGTGCTGAAATAGCCAAATCGTCTTTGCCTTCTCTAAGAGCCCTTAAAAGCATAACGGTATAGCAACCATCAACACCCTCATAAAAATGTTTGGCTTCGAATCCCTTGTCAAAACCAATTATACCCCCCGCAAAGAAAGCTGCCGCAGCAAAGATAATGATCACAAGAACCGCAATGAGATTATAACGATTCAGAATTCGCTTCATGATTGTCCTCCTGAAACATAACGTAGAGCTAAGCAGCCGGAAGGGGCCGACCAAAAACCTATGCTACCCCGAAGAATGCTGGCGAAGTTAAAAACGTTCGACAGTAGCATTAGCCCTTCCGGTCTGCTTGAGCGATTGGTTAGCTGCTGCCATCAATGGGCACGAACCATTCTTTTTTTCGATATACCAAGTCTTGACTCTTTGCTACAAGTTCTCCAGTTAGGTCATTTCTAATAGTGATGTCATATAGAGCTATTGGTCCAACAGCGGTTTGTTCTGTAGCTTCAGCGATTAGTCGATCACCGGAGTTCGTTGCTTTCAAGAAGTTAATTCCAACATTCAGTGCTACTGCCGTTTGTCCATGGGAATTACTAGCGGCAGCAAAGGCCATGTCGCCAAGCGCAAAAATCACGCCGCCGTGAGTGTTTCCATGAAAATTAACCATATCGTCAGTGACAGTAAGAGTTACCCGACTATGACCTGGTTTTAGAATTTCAACGTTAGCCCCTAAAAATCGTGCGAATGGATCACGCTGGATGTGCTCATTTATCTTTTGTTTTCTATCTTCGTTCATTGTCATCTCCCTGGTAATTAAGCAGCTAACGGCGAGTTGAGCTGAGTTTTTTCCGGCGGAACAGGCCGCGAAGCGGGCTGAGGGAGCCGGGAAAAAGTTCTGCTCTAACGATTGGTTGGCGCG
>Ga0222639_1000554_pt1 | contig 16830 bp, 12 predicted proteins | sample AntAcemetagen185_FD_179863 | JGI IMG/M metagenome (GOLD analysis project Ga0222639, IMG submission 179863) | Saline water microbial communities from Ace Lake, Antarctica - #185 | ecosystem: Environmental > Aquatic > Non-marine Saline and Alkaline > Saline | place: Antarctica: Ace Lake...
TCAAAAAGCCAACAGTAATTTTCCACATGCTCGGGAACTTTTGCGGCCTCCATTCCATGATATTTCTGTTTGTTGTCTTCCGGCTCAATATCATTCCAGGGCAATTTGCAAAGGCCCACCAGTGAAAACCAGGTACGAAATAGAGAGAAATAATTTATAGCTCCTGCCTTATCCTTAAAAGTAGGGATTTGATTATTCACTTGATCCATAAAAATAAGCCAATTTTCATCATGCTGAGGTCCTTTGTTGGCCATTCCGTATCCACCCTGTTGAGCCAAAGATTCTTTAGTAACATATTCGGAAAATTCCATTCCTTTACACTCCATACCAATATCCTGTAAAAATTTAGCGTCTGCACCATATTTTTCTATTAATACTTTCTTCGCCTGTCTAACCCCTAAGCCGGCAATTTTTCCAAATCCTTTACCTTCTGCCATCTGGTGAATTAATTCCAAAACTGCCCTGATATTTCCAAAATTAAGCTCTAAGCCACCGGTAATTTCTTTATTGATAATATTATTTTCGTAACATTCCATAAGAAAGGCAATAGTAGTACTTACTCCAATAGTATCCATCCCATAATTATCACAGTAAAAATTAGCCTCTAAAACTAAATCAGGGTCAAAGCAACCACAATTTCCGCCAAACCCAGCTGTGGTTTCGTATTCTGGTCCATCGACTAAGACCTTTTCTCCTTTTAAAGGTCCTGTAGACAGTTCAAAATCATCTACTGCATGGGCACAGCGCATAGCGCAACCCATCCAGCAAGAGTCACCAGCCTGATTCTGAGTTACACGTTGGTGCCATACCTTATTTTTAATTTTAAGGGCGGCAGGATGTGAACCAAACTTATAATTATGAACGGGCAAACAATTATAATTCTGCATATGGTCTAACAAATTAACCGTCCCTGTTTCTCGCATCCCATTTTGTAGGTGATCTAAGCTTAAAATTTCCTTAGTTAATCTATGTCCCGCTTTACTAACAAGTTCAAGATTAGCAACATTATTAGAATTAGCACTAATACCCTGGTACTTAATTACTACAGCAACTATCTTCTTATCCCGAAAGACAGTACCTGTTCCTCCTCGCCCAGCCTGTTTAATTCTTACCTTTTTACGATGATTATCATACCAGCTTATATTAAGTATTCCAAAATTAGTATTTTGTGCCCCTATGCCTGCTGAGATTATACTTATATTCTTTTTATCTTTATCATCATTTGCATATTCTTCCGATAATGATTCTGTTAAATGATAAGTATTGATTTCTGTATAAGGAGATTCTTTAATAGTAATTTTCCCCTTATTGCCATCAATAAATATTATTACATCCTTTTTGGCTTTGCCTTGAATTTCCAAAAGATCCCAACCTGAAAATTTTAAAAAAGGAGCAAAATACCCTCCTACATTATTATCATTAACCGAACCGGTTTCAGGAGATAGACTCACTATATGAGCCTTACCGCAACCGGAATATTGAGTAATTCCATTCAAAGGACCAGCACAAACAAGTATTTCATTCTCCGGGTCATTCCATTTAGTCTTTGAGGAAACAGCATCCCATAAATACCATATGCCATAACCTCTTCCTCCGGTAAATTTTTCCTTCACTTGAGGATCGACGGATTTACTTTCAATTTTATTTTCTGAAAGATTAATATATAGACGCTTATCAGTATAACCTTTTTCTATCTCCTTCGGTTTATAATCAAAAGATGCTAATAATTTTTGACTTTTTCCTTCAAACATTAATTCTATTTCCTCCTTTTTAATATTTTTTAAATTCTACTAAAAATAAATAATCCTTTAGTTTTTTGGGAGATAAACATACCTATAATTCTATTCTTGCAAAAAATAAAATTATATTTTGATATTTATAACTCCCTCAAATACTTTTAAAGCGGGCCCAGTCATATATAAAGCGTCCTCAGTAATTTCTATTTCTATTTTACCACCTTTAAAATCTACTTCAATTTGATTTCCTTTTATTTTTCCTAAAATAGAAGCAACCGCAGCACTTGCAGTAGCCCCGGTACCGCAAGCTAAAGTTTCATAAAAAACACCACGTTCATATGTTCTAATCTTTAGTAAATCGCTTCCAATCACTTCCACTAAATTAACATTAATACCATATGGAAAAAGTTGTTTATTTTCGCTAATATTTTTACCATACTTATTTATATCCTCTTTATCTACATCTTTTACAAAAATAACACAGTGGGGCTCGCTGGAGTTGACTATAGAAACTTTTATTTCTCCTATTTCTGGAAAATCAATAGTTTTATTCAATAGTCGTTCATCATCTGGGAACTTAGAAATAAAGTACTTTTTCATATCTTTCATTTTTACTCTAAGTCTTCCCATATTCACTTGATATTTAGCTCCGATCTTTTTAATATGTTTTGTACCATCATTTGTTTTTATAATAAGATCATTTTTATTTAACTTTTCGCATAAATATGCCGCCACACACCTTATTCCATTTCCACACATATCAGCCTCTGGTCCTTGAGCTTCGAATATTTTCAGTCTAATATCTGCATTAGAGGAAGAATCTAAATATAATATATCGTCAGCTCCAATACCAAAATGCCTATCACAAAGAAATTTTGCTAATTTTCCTCTCTTTTCAAAAAGTATTTTTTTACTAAATTCTTTATCAATTATTACAAAATTATTTCCGCAAGCTTGATACTTCAAAAATTTAATCTTCATTTTTAATTCCTCCTCAAAATAATATGCCTTATTATTTTTGCCAAATACTAACCAATTTCTCAATTTTTCTCTCTTGATATTTGAAATTAGTTTTTATAATTATTTATTATTTATTTTACTTATAAAATATATCTTTTTTTACATAAACTACCCTTCCATTGACAATGGTTAAAAGGGACTCCATATTCTTTAATTTATCTAGAGTAACCTTAAACGGATCCTCTGGAAGAACAATTAAGTCAGCTAAAGCTCCCGGAACTAATTTACCACTATTCTCATGTGTCGCATAAGCAGCTTCTGTTGTAAAGAGAGTCAATGCTTGTTTCATTGTAACACGTTCCTTTTTGACCCATTCTGGAAAGGTATTTCCTTCCAAATCCCTCTGAGAGACTGCACAGTAGATTCCCCAGAAAGGATTCATAGATTCTACTGGACAATCTGACGATCCAGCAACTTTTATTCCTTCATTTAATAAAGTTTTTAAAATATAAGCATATCGAAGTCTTTTTTGTCCTAACCTATCTTCTACCCAAGAATAATCTGTATTTATAAATATAGGTTGCACCACAGCAATAACACCTATATGCTTCATTTTGCTGATCAAATTTTTATTCAAAACTTGTAGATGTTCAATCCTATGTCTTAATTTTTTTATTCTCTTAGCCTTTGAAAGTGCTTCTAAAGCATAATTAGCACTTTTATCACCAATAGCATGCAAAGAAATTTGCAACCTAAGTTGATCAGCCTTTATAACTTTATTCTCTAATTCATCATAAGGCATTCTCATAATCCCGAGATTTTTAGGATTATCTGAATAACCCTCTAGCAAAGCAGCTGTCTTTGACCCTAAACTTCCATCCAAAATAAACTTTATTCCTTTTAATTTTATATATTTTCCTCTTGATAATTCTTCTATAAGTCTTTTTTCATCATTCAGGCATTCATCATTCATATAAGTATTAATACGAATTTTTATCTTTCCCTCTTTTTCTAATTCTCTATATATTTGTAACATATCCCAATCCACTAAAAGATCGCTAACGCTGGTTAATCCATATTTAAAAGCAATCTTACTTGCTTTTATAAGATCATTTTCAAATCCTTTTGATTTAAATTTTTGCTCAAGTTTACTTGCCATATTAACTGCATTTTCTTTAAGAATACCATTTGGTTCACCATTAGAGAACTTTTCTATTACTCCTCCCTCAAAAGGCCTATTCATTTTGTCAATTCTTAAAAGCTCTAATGCTTTAGAATTCACCACACACAAATGAAGATCTACTCTGTGAATTATAATAGGAATATCATCTGATACTTCATCTAAATCTTTTCTATTCGGTATTCTTTTTTCTACAAAATTTTCATTATTAAATGACATTCCAATAATAATTTCTTTTTCACTATCTTCCTTCAATTTTTCTTTCAATTCTTCAATTGAGGCACAATCTCTCAAATCGACTTTACTTAGAGATTTTATAAATTCTGAAAAGTGCATATGACACTCTTTAAAACCTGGTAAAACTGTTTTATCTTTTATATTTAAAACTTTCGTTTTTCCCCTTATTTTTTTCTTAATATCTTCGTCTGACCCAATGCACTCTATTTTCCCATCTTTTACAAAGACAGCTCTGCATTCAGGAATCTTACTATCCATTGTTATTATATTTCCATTTAAAATTGCTATTTCTCCGATAACCATTTTGTAAACCTCCATTCATAATAATTAAATCGCTTTTTTCAAAAATCTTATAGTTCATATCTACTAAATATTAAACTATAAAATAGTATGCCAAGGGTAAGTAATTATTCATCTTCCCTTGGCATACTATCCATAACAATATTACCCACTTAAAAATTGCAAAATTTAACTTTTGTTAACAAATTTACTTATTTGGTATAATTTCTACATTTTAAGATATTTCTTTAGATTCCGGGAAGAAAGTTTCTATGTCTTCTTCAGAACTATGTTGGGTATTAAGTGAGACCAATACCAAAGCTATGAAAGAGGTAATCCATCCCAAGTATGATGCCGCAAATCCGTAAGGATTTCCCAAAAGAGTCCAGATAACTGCCGATGATCCTCCAACTATAATACTCCAGAAAGCACCTGCAGAGGTTGTCCGTTTCCAGAATAAAAGTCCTAACATGGGGAAGAAAAGGCCAGCAGCACCAAAAGTATAGGCATAAAGCACTATACTAAGAACCGAAGGCACTCTATAAGCTAAAAATATTGCCAAAGACCCTAAAACAATAGTAGCAATACGTCCAACCTTAATTAATTCCAAATCGGTTGCCTTGGGTTTTATTAATTTCTTATAAATATCATTTACAAAAATAGCAACTGGACCTATAAGGCAAGAATCAGCGGTAGAAATAACAGCTGCAGTATAACCTGCAACAACTATTCCGGCTATACCTATTGGCAACATTGTAACAATCATACGAGGAACTGCAAGCTCTGCATCAGTAAGCCCTGGCATAAGTTTCCTTGCAAACACTCCTACAAGGACAGTACCAATAGCAAATATGGGCCATTCGATAGGAAAACCGGTTAGAAAAATACCCTTCTTTGCTGTAGGTTCATCTTTAGCAGCAATAACACGTTGAAAAGTTGCTATAGAAATAAACCAGACCGGAAAGATCGATAAAAACCAACCTATGCCAGTTTTCCAACTAACATTTCCCCAATCTAATAATTTAGAAGTTTCAGCAGAAGCACTAAACTGTTCAGCCAATCCCTGCCAGCCACCACCTTTAATCCAAGCTATAGGCACGAGTAACAAAATAATACCTATAAATAAAACAATCATGTTAAAGACATCAGTGTATATAACGGCTTTAAGTCCACCTGCACTCGTATAAAAAAGAACTATTGCCCCAGCAATAATTATTGAAAGAGATAGGCCTATACCCATAGTTCCGGCAATTAGCTTACCTCCCGCAATAATTTGTCCTCCCACGAAGCAAAACCAGGCAAGTCCTATTAAAATTGCCGCCATAAAACCGGTTTTTTTATCAAATCTGCGGGCAAAAAGATCCCCAGTAGTATAGCCTTTACATTTATCAGCCCATCTTTTAAGCTTAGGCACCAGGAAAAAAGAGGCACCAATTGCACTTATTGCAGAAACAGCCATCAGCCAGGAACCAGCTATTCCCATTGAAAAACCTAAACCACCCATAGCAATACTAAATCCGCCACCAAGGTCGGTTGCTGATGCTGAAGCAGTGGTTTGAAATAATCCCATATTCCGATCTGCCGCCAGAAACGATTCAGTTTCTCCTTTCTCTTTTTTAGATCTCAGAACATATGCACCAATACTCATTAAAGCTATAAAATAAATCACCATCATAAAAATATCAAGAAAACCTAACTTTTCCATTTTTAACCTCCTAATTATTTAATATTCCTGTTTAACATTTTTTAACATTACGATCACAAATTCTAAATACGTTTCATTAATTTTCTACTCATTAATCATCCCCTTTTTTTATCAAAGAGCTATTTATACCAAAACCCTCTTAAGAAAATCATAAATAACCTCTGCTGTTTTCACTATTGTGTTTAATTCTACATATTCATCAGGACTATGATAATTTTTACCCTGAGGTCCAAAGATATATGTTGGTAACTTAGCTCTTGAACCTAAATAGTTAAAATCTCCTACACTTGAAAAATAAGCTATTTTGGCTTTATTGCCAGTTGCTGATAATATACTTTCTTTTATAGCTCGGGTGTATGGATTACTTTCTGAGACTATATAGGGTTGAAACCCAGCACATTCCGGATGAGGAGCATCTCTAAATTTAACAGAAGCACTGCCTTTTATGTTAGCTCTTTTAATTGCTTCTTCGACTTCTTTCCGAAGATAATTCCTATCTTCACCAATGGTTACATGTCTAAAAACTGAAAATGAAGCCTCATCGGGCACAGAAAGTGGGGCGCCCCCGCCTTTAATTTCCATCACGCAGATAGACCCTTTACCTAATTTTTCATGTGGTTTTAGATTAGATTTTTCTAATTCAAGTAAGACTTTGGAAGCCTCACTAATAGCATTAATGCCTTTCTCCGGATTAGCTCCATGAACACTTTTTCCTCTTAGAGTAACGGTATATTTCCACCCCCCACGCGCTCCTAAACAAATACAAGGAAAATCCATACAAGCAAAACCTGCAGACGGTTCTGTGACAACGGCAACATCGGCATCATTAATTACGCCATCTAAAATTAGAGCATCAGTACCTAATCCATATGGCCCTTCCTCATCACTTACTAACGTATATAATATTTCTCCATTAAACCGATCAACAGTATTAGCAAAGGCCTCTACTGCTAACATAATAGCGGTTACCCCACCTTTCATATCAAGGGTCCCCAGACCGTACATCTTGTCCCCTTCAATTTCAGCACTAAGAGGACCTTTTGTCCAACCCTTACAAATTTGTACTGTATCTAAGTGCCCATTCAATAATACAGTAGGTCCTTCATCCTGGCCTTTAAGCTTTCCTATAACATTTTTCCCTTTAAAATTAGTAATTTTGTTTTCATAAAATTCATGATATTTAACTGGAAGATTTCTTTTCTGAAACCAACTATAAACATACTCCATAATTTCATCTTCGTGAAAAAAAGGACTATATATCTTAACTAAATCGGTTAATAATTCTTCCACCCGTTTACGATTAATATATTTTTCATAAATAATATTATCTATTTTAGCCACCTCCATTTACATCTTTATCCTCTAACTTTCTCCTTTTCAAAGTCCTTTCTATTGCTTACTAATACTTATAATTCAATTACTTTAATTTTTTTTTATCACATAATTAATAATCATAATCACTCCACAAAATATTTTATCCTATCTTTTATTTCAAGTTTCTTTGGTGTCTTTCCAAGTTTTCTGGTTCTAAGGTCAGGTCTATTCTATCTTTATTGAAAAGTTTAGTTAATCCAACCTTATCATCTAAATAAGGATATTTTTTACAATAATCACAATTCTCAGGGCATACACTGCAATAACCTTCAGGTTGAGTGTATGTTGCGATAACCCCTTCATAATTACGAATGATAACCTTTCTATCATTCATAGATATAAGATACTGAGGGTTAATTGGAACTTTGCCTCCACCACCGGGGGCATCAATTATAAATTGTGGTATACACAATCCAGATGTATGGCCTCTAAGGTATTCAATTATCTCGATACCTTTACTTACTGATGTTCTAAAATGCCCTATACCCTGAGATAAATCACATTGATAGAGATAATATGGTCTAACTCTAATTTTAACGAGTTCTTGGACTAATTTTTTCATAATTAAAGGACAATCGTTAACACCTCTCAAAAGAACACTCTGATTGCCTAAAGGAAAGCCTGCATCTGCTAACTTCTTACAAGCCTCGCTTGATACCGAAGTAATCTCTTTAGGATGGTTAAAGTGAGTATTAATATACAAAGGCTGATATTTTTTTAGCATTTCTACTAACTCTGGTGTTATCCTCTGGGGTAAAGTTACCGGAACAGTACTACCTATACGAATAATCTCTACATGAGGTATCTCATACACTCTTTTAATAATATTCTCTAACCTTTTGGTAGATAAAGTAAGAGGATCTCCTCCCGACAAAAGAACATCTCTAATCTGTGGAGTCTTCTTTATATATTCCACACCCATATCTATCTGTTTTTCAGACATAGATTTATCGGTCTCTCCTGCATGTCTCCGGCGTGTACAGTGACGACAATACAAACCACATTGATCCGTTACGATAAAAAGTACTCTATCCGGATATCTGTGAGTGAGGCCAGGTACGGGAGAATCAATATCCTCATGAAGAGGATCTTCCATGTCCTCTTCGTTAACTACTGTTTCGTTCGCTGTGGGAATTGCTCTTTTCCAACAAGGGCCTTCTCCATTATCAGGGTCTATCAAGGTTGCATAATAAGGCGTTATAGCCATCCTAAGAAATTTTTCCCATTCTTTCATTTCTTTTATTTCCTTAGATGTCAGGTTTACTATCTTGGATAGATCATCCACAGACATTATTCTATTGTCAAGCTGCCATTTCCAATCATTCCATTTTTCCTGAGATATATTAGCCCAAAGGGGTATCTCTTTATAGTTTCTCATTTTAATTTACTCCTTTCATATTTATTTAATTTACTCGATAAAAGAAAATTGTTTTTAATTAAATTTAGTTATTCTTACAAAGTAGTTAGATATTTTGTCTTTAGGTTATTAGGCTTTTTGGGAAACCTCAAGTATATTTATCTTTCTCCTCTTCAATTCTTCCAAAAAGTTTTGATAAATTTCTCCTTTTATAGCATCCTCTGGGGCAACTATTCCCTTCTCTTTTATTTTACCTTCCCCAAGTAAAACTGTAGCTATAGCTGCAGAAAAAGCAGTAACTCTATTCATCGATGAAAAACCCCCTTTAGTATCTGCTCCTTCCCACATATAATAATCGATACGGGTCCTTTTTCCATTTTTTATTCCAATTGCACTATTCCACATAACACTTATATCTGTTTCCCCATCTAAGGGTTTTAATTTAGGAGTCATAACAAAAGATAGAAATTCACGAGGAGATATTTTCATCCCTCTAAATTCTATCGGTGTAGAATCTAATATTCCACATTCCTTTAATACTTTTACTCCTTCCCAATGACCAGGCCAGCGGATAGTCTTTTCAGCGCATTCTTTAAGTTGTGGACGAGTATAAAGAAAACTGGGCATGCCGGGGGTAATAGCGCATTCTAATTCTTCATCTTTCCCTAATTGGTTAAATCTAAATTCCTCTAAATCACTTGCTGCCTCTACTTCTGTAACTTTACCATTTTTTAACACATCTACCTTAACCATATATTCTCTTAATACGTGCTCAAAAGCCCAGGTAATCATATATTTTAAGGGATGCTTATTAGCAAACTCTTTAGCGGGGATCCCTCCACAACGGGCTATAGCTGAATCTGTATTATCCATCTTTCTAACCGCTTCGCCTAAAGTAATATTAGTTAATCCGGGAGCAAAACCCATTCCATCAATGAAAGTTACTCCATTTTTCATTGCTTTTTGGTGAAGTGATTCTCCGTATTCATTTAAAGTCATCCCATCAGGAATTTCTAAGCCTTCAATTTCATAAGCATCTGGTCTTTTATGATATTCTTCTAATATATCAACAAGATTAAAACGAGCTTCAATCGCTGCTTCTAACACCTTATAGCTTAATCTTCTAACTGGTAGAGCAACTACACCAATATCATACTTATCCATTAATTTTTTAGTTTCTTCTTTATCATTAAGATTAAGAATATAGGTTTTTACTTTATTGCTGCCTATCATTTCTTTTGTTTTATTTAAAATTATTTCTTGATTATCTACTATCCCTACCTTTTCTACTTTATCGTTATTAACTAAATCGTAAGCTATTACCGAACCTTGTTTCCCACTTCCAAAAACCAATACTTTCATATCTATTCTTCCCTCCTTAAATTTTCTAACTCTTAAAACTATTTTTATTATTTTTAAATAGTTTCCACTATAAAAAGATAGAGTATTTATTAATTGGTTATATTTATCTCCCTTTTAAATGAAACGCTCTATCTTAGGGTAGCGCTCCATCTAAATCCTGAAACAGATTCGATGACAGTCTTACAGTTATTAACTATAAGCCCAGCAGAAAAGATTTTATATGACCTTTTCGCTTCGGCGGAAATACCTTTCCGGGTGAGGTTGTAAACTATTCACCCTTACTTATTATTATCCGCGCCTCTACCTTACATTTTTACATGTAAGTTAATATTGTATTTTTTTAAATTATATAACTATATTTAAAGACCCCCTTTCATATCTTGTTTTATTTTTTCTATTTATCGCTTGCTAAAAGTGTCATATATTTTCCGATTTCATCGATATTCTCTAATTCTTGTGTGGCTTTTATAATATCCTCTATTTTAGAAGAAGAGACTTTTTTCTCAGCATTAGCCTTAAATTTAGAGATGAGTTCTTCTTCGCTTAAAGGTCGTTCCGGTTGTCCTTTGGCAAAATCTTCTTGCTTTTTATATTCCCCTTTAGGAGTCTTAATGGTTACAATAGCTCGTTTTACTTTGGGGAAGAGGGCATCAATTTCGGGGTTGGCTACTACTTTAATTTTATCGAGCAATGACCAGACAAAGGGATCTCGAAGGGTATCATCTTCAAAATCAGAAGGAAGGACATTACCTTTAGCTACCGCAACTGCTATGCAATAAGGGAGAGAATGGTCAGCTGTCTCTTTAGTAGTTGGTTTATATTTACTGGGATCAGATAGAATATCCGCTCCCCGAGTCGTAGTCTCTACTAAAACTTCTTTTATTTCTTTAGGATCAAGATTGTTTTCTTTCATTACTTCTATGGCAGCGGTAATCGGTTGATGAGTTAGAGCTTCGGTAGGAAATGCTTTATAGCCACATTGATTAATTAAAAATTCCTCTCCCAATCCTTTGGTTAAAACATCCTTATTCCATTTTACTTTATTCAATACCTCAAACAATCCTTCTTTACCTTCAAATACTTCAACCGGGCCAGTATAACCTTTAATAGCTAATAAAGCAGCTCGTACACCTGCCTCCACCGCAAAAGAATCAGCGGCATTTTTCATGTTGGTGAGATGACCGGCTACTACTCCCCCTAAAGTAAAATGGGAAGAACCACTAATTCCTATAGCAGCAACTATCTCTTCTTCACTTAAACCCAACATCCTTCCCGCTATTACTGGACTTACAAATTGAGTTAAGGTCGCGTGATGCCAGCCAATTTCTCGAACCCCCGGAAAAGCTGCTTTACATAAACGCATTTCTAATTCATAAGCAAGTATTATTCCTGTCAGTACCTCTTTCCCATTTTTTTTCATAAATTCTCCAGTACTAAGGACAGCAGGAATAATATCTGAAGGGTGAGAAGGGTCTTGTTCCCAATAAATATCATTATAATCGAGAGCCCTAATTAAGAGGGAATTCATTAAAGTAGCCTGGGGTAAATTTGTTTTTGTTCCCCAGCCAATAATAGTAGCCTGTTTCTTCCCCCCTAAATCTTCAAGATAATTATAAGCTGCCTGAGTATCTTTATTATTTAGAGCAGAAAAGGCACAACCTACACTATCTAAAAGAAATCGTTTAGCTTCTTTTATGGCTTCTGGAGGAATATTATCATATTTTAATTCAAGGGTAAACTTAGCCCATCTTTGACTTATAGTCTCCATTTCTCACCTTCCTCTCAGTTTGGTTGATTAGTTAGCTATGAGGGCGTATGCGATACGCCCCTACTTTTTCTTTGTATACACGGAATTCGTAACCTGTAACTTGCAACTCGCATCCTATCACTCACTACTTATTATTAATCACTTTATAACTTCTTCGCTACTTCTCTGGCTACATCTAAAGTTGATGCTGTTCCTCCTAAGTCGTAAGTTCTTACTTTGCCCTCTTCTATAACCTGGGCAATAGCATCTTTTAACTTGCTGGCTAATTTATCTTCCTTTAAATAATCAAGCATCAAAGCCACGGCGGAAAGCATTGCCGTAGGATTAACTTTATACAAACCAGCATATTTGGGAGCAGAACCATGAGTAGGCTCAAATAAAGCATAATTATCTCCAATATTTGCACTGGAAGTAAATCCTAATCCTCCTACCAGTTGGGCGGCAAGGTCAGAAATTATATCTCCAAATAAATTTGTAGCTACCAACACACTATATCTCTCGGGATTTTTCACTAACCACATACCCATAGCATCAATATTAGTTTCCCAAAGTTCAATTTCTGGATAATTTTTAGCAATCTTACGAGCTTCTCTTACTATCAATCCACTGGTTTCTCGTAATACGTTTGGTTTTTCCACTAAAGTAACCGATTTTTTATTATGTTTTTTAGCATATTCAAATCCTTGACGAACAATAGACTGAGAAGCTTTTTTAGTAATAAAACGACAAGAGAGAGCAATTTCATCTAAAGGCATATTTTTAAATTTTTTCATTCTCGAATTATTTTTTAGCAAACTATCTCTTAGCTCTTCTGGTAAAGGATAAAACTCTATTCCGCTATACAAACCTTCGGTATTTTCTCTAAAAATAGCTAAATCTATATCATCTCGATAATTAAGAGGATTCCCTTTATAGGATTTACAAGGCCTAAAATTAGTATGTAAATTAAGTTCCTGCCGTATCCTTAAAATTGGACTGAGATAAATATAACCCCTTCCTTTAAGCTCAGGATTAAGCTCTTTCTCTGCCTCATCTTTAGGTTTAGAAGTAATTGCTCCAAAAAGGCAACAATCAGTTTCTCTAAGAAGCTTTAAGGTTCTATCTGGTAAAGCGTTCCCCTCTTTTTTCCAGAATTCCCAACCTACATCTCCAGAAATATAATTAGCATCAAGCTTTAATTCATCCAATGCAATTTTAGCGGCCTCCATTACGTCTTTTCCAATTCCATCACCTGGTAACCAGACTATTTTATATTTTGCCATTTTTTATTCCCCTTTTTTATTGTTAAATCTTTAAAATTTTTTTAACGTGAGGAATTAGTCCCCCATCGTTAAATATACTTAGAATTTCTTTAGGTAAAGGCGAAAACCCAAAAACTCCTTTATTACAAGAAATTTCACCTTTTTCAAAATCAATAGACACTTCTTCCCCGGAAGTAATATTATCTACTGCTTCCTTACACTCAATTGCCGGAAGAGCTTGATTTATAGCATTCCTGAAAAATATCCGGGAAAACGATTTTGCTATAACTGCTCCTACTCCAGCATACTTAAGACAGGTAACAGCCTGCTCTCTTGAACTACCGCAGCCAAAGTTTTCTCCGGCAATAATAACATCATTTTTTTTCACCTTTTTAGCAAATTCAGGGTCAAGATCCTCAAGAGCATGTTGGGCCATCTTATTCGGATCAGTTATGGTATAAGTGTATTTACCGGGAAAGATAACATCAGTATTCACATCGTCTCCATATTTCCATACTTTTCCTTTAATACTCATTTTAAATTCCCCCTTACATCAGTAATCTCACCATAAAGGGAAGAAGCAGCCACAGTAGCCGGGCTGGCAAGATAAACTTCTGCTTCTTTACAGCCCATCCTCCCTTTAAAATTTCTATTAGCTGTACTCAAACAAACTTCCCCTGGTGCTAAGACTCCTTCATGGGCTCCTAAACAGGGACCACATCCGGGATTCATTATTACTGCCCCACTTCTAATTAATTCTCTAAGGATTCCTAATTCCATTGCCTCAGCGTAAATCTCCATTGACGCCGGAAAAACAAGTAATCTTACTCTATCGGAAATTCTCTTGCCTTTAAGAATTTGACTGGCAATTTTTAAATCTTCAATCCTGCCATTAGTACAGGTCCCGATTAGAGCTTGATCAATTTTAGTTCCAATAACTTTAGAAACAGGTTTTACATTATCCACTGTATGGGGACAGGCAATTTGGGGTTCTAATTTACTTATATCGTAATTAATAATCTTTTCAAATTTAGCATCTGAATCTGACTTTATTATTTCATATTTTTTATTAGCCCTCGGAGTAAGCCACTCTATAGTTTTTTCATCCGCTTCTACATAGCCATTTTTAGCTCCCATCTCTACCGCCATATTACATAAAGTCATCCTGCCACTAATACTCATTTCTCTAACTACTTTTCCGCTGAACTCTACTGCTTTATACAAAACTCCATCAGCACCTAAATTACCAATAATGTGGAGAATAATATCTTTAGGGTAAACTCCGGAAGGGATTTTCCCCTCAATATTTATTTTAATAGTCTCAGGTACCTTGAGCCATATCTCATCTGTAGCCCAAATAGAAGCCACTTCACTTCTTCCGATACCGGCAGAAAAAGCACCAAATGCTCCATAGGTAGTAGTATGGGAATCAGCTCCCAAAATTAGAGTCCCGGGAAGTACGTGCCCTTTTTCGGGCAAAACCTGGTGACAAACTCCAGTATTAATATCATAAAAATTTTCAATTTTCTGTTCTCGGACAAACTCTCTTATTGTTTTGTGATTAGAAGCATATTTTTCAGAAGCAGCGGGAACGCAGTGATCCAGGGGAATTACTAATTTTTCAGGATACTTTACTTTATCAATTCCAATCTGCTTAAATTTTTTTGATATTGCAGCGGTATTATCATGAGAGAGAACTACATCAGGAGAGACAGTCACAATTTCCCCGGCAACTACACTTTCTTTGCCTGATTTAATGGCTAATATTTTCTCCGCAAAAGTTTTACCCATCTTTAACCTCCTTATTTAGTTAGTTGGTTAGCTGGTTAATTAGTTAACTAGTTTTAGTAAGATAAGTCTTCTGTTTATTAAGAAATTTATTTAAATTGTTCGAAATTGGTAAAATCGGCATGGTGAACAATAATGGCTTCCGGAGTTCGCTTGGAACGATCTCCTTCCCAGGAATGGGAGGCAATAATATGCATTACTTCTTCCGGAATGTCTTGACTATAGCAAAGACCTACTCCAGATATGGGGTGACGTATCAGCTTTCCCAAATTACTCTGAATAAATTTTCCATTCTCCTCTTTATATTCTACTAACTTCCCAATATCATGAAGCAATGCCCCGGCAACAAGATAATCCTCATTTATTTTCACTTTATCTTCATAGATGCTTTGAAGGGCTTTCGCAGCCCCAATCGAAACATTTACTACTCCTCTAATATGTTCAATCATATTACACGGACAAGGTTCAATTAATAAAGTAAAAGGCATTCTTTGTAAATCACTCACTTTCCATCCCCCGGCAGCAAGAGCAATGTCCCAGACTTTCAAAACCTTTTCCTTTAAATCAAAATTTTTAATTAAATTAAATTCCGGAATAAGTTTTAATAAATCTTCTTTCATTTTATTCTCCTCATTCCTCAAAAGGTATTTTGATATCTAAAAGAGGGGCGTGTTGTTGAGCACCATAAACATCCGTCTCTCCGATACTTCCTGAATCCACCGGCCTTACAATAGTTGCCTTTATAGCATTAGCTGGGTCAAACTCTACAAAATAAAGAACTTTTTCGATAGGAACATGGTAGAGTTTGGCAATAAGTTCTTTGGTAATTACTTTGGTTTTCTTAACTTTTTCATAAGTTTCCTTATCTTTAAAAATTATATCAAAGGTCAACTCAAAGGGACCGGCATTTTTACTTCTGATTACGCTTACTAAATCTATGATAGAAACTTCTTTAGTCATTTATATATTCTCCTTTTTGAATTACTTATTATTTTAAAATTCCACTATTTCTATAGAAAAAAGCTCATCGGGATCATCGACTTCTACTAAGTGATGAATATTAAATTTATACACCGCTCCGGTAGGTATATCTGAAGGAGCATAAGGGAAAGCTAAATTACCGGCAGTAGCAATACGCCCCTTATAAGAATAATGCATTAAAGTGGAACGAGCAAAGGCGCAAATAGTATTGGCCATCTCCTGCTCTTTGGCCACTACTTCCAATATCAGACAAAGTTCATGAGAAGTAATCTCCTTTCGGGGTTCCAATTCTCCCATAACTCCGTTCTTTCCATAAATATGAAAGATTAAACTATAATCTTCCGGAAAAATATTACTAAAGTAAGTAAGCACAGTGTCACGGACATGTTTTTCACATTCATTAATCTGTTTGATCATAATCGGGTCTCTCAAGCCAGCGATACATATGGTCCGATAGGCTACCTTTCTTGCCCCCTCCAATTTTATATTAATAGTTTCGCTCTTCCTTAGTTTGGAGCCTGATACTTTTACTGCCCTTTCACTATACTGTTCGAATTTACATCCGGTAACATCAACTACTCCTTCCGGGCCAATAATATGCAAAGGGCTCGATTTTTCATAAAGAGTATGAGCAGCTACTGTGCTGGGGATACATTTTCGCATGGGATTAGGAGGTTCTACAATAAAATAATCCTCTCTTAGATATCCCATCATACAATCAGAGGTGGTACCGGGGGTGGACGCCATAGCCCCACATTCTAATATCTTTCCCATATGTAAAGCAAGTCCCGGGTCATAACCCTCTTTAATGGGTAAGGCGGCAAACATAGCCGGGTCATTGGAACGACCGGCAATAATAACC
>Ga0222639_1000557_pt1 | contig 16750 bp, 14 predicted proteins | sample AntAcemetagen185_FD_179863 | JGI IMG/M metagenome (GOLD analysis project Ga0222639, IMG submission 179863) | Saline water microbial communities from Ace Lake, Antarctica - #185 | ecosystem: Environmental > Aquatic > Non-marine Saline and Alkaline > Saline | place: Antarctica: Ace Lake...
AAGGTTCGGTATAACGCCTTCAAATTCTATGTCCCTGTATTGCGGATAACCACCATGCCAGAACTGCACACTGATCTTCTGACCTTTACTACCGTACAGCACGATATCCTTCACTTCATCTGAGATATCTTTCCAGGGCATCAATAAATCAAAGCTGTAATACTCCGAAAGCCCTTTTAAAAGCCTGCGGTTATAATAAAGAAACGGTTTATCAACATACTGCCATGGATATATCGCGCCATTTTCAAGCGAAAGCTCTTTATTTGGCACAATAAGATCGACATCAATATTCATTCTCGTTCCGAGCCCATGACATGCCTGACATGCCCCGTACGGTGAATTAAACGAAAACATTCGTGGTGTAAGCTCGCTAAAACTTACTCCGCAATCAGTACAAGAATTGAGTTCACTTAAGTATCGTTCTTCTTTTTTCGTGTTTTTTACATCCAGAACAAGTAAGCCCTCACCCAGCTTAAGTCCTATTTCAATAGAATCAGTCAGCCGTGACCGGACCTCCGGCTTAATAACGACCCTGTCAACAACAGCTTCGATGGTGTGCTTCACATTTTTATTGAGCTTTATTTCTTCATTAATATCATAGACATGAGAATCAACACGAACCTTTACAAACCCTTCTTTACGTATATAGTCAAATACATGCTGATGCTCACCTTTTCGACCGCGTATCATCGGAGCAAGAATATCAAGACGGGTCCCCTGCGGAAGAGCCATAATACTATCAACGATCTGCTGCGAAGACTGTTTGTTGATCTTTTTCCCGCATTTCGGACAATGAGGTATCCCCACTCGAGCAAAAAGGAGTCGCATATAATCATATATTTCAGTGGTTGTACCTACTGTTGAACGGGGATTTGAGCCAGCGGTACGTTGTTCTATAGATATTGCCGGTGAAAGACCTTCAATATAATCGACCTCTGGTTTCTGCATTTGCGCTAAAAATTGACGTGCATACGCTGAGAGACTCTCGACATAACGCCGCTGTCCTTCAGCAAACAATGTATCAAACGCTAACGACGATTTTCCCGACCCCGATAGACCGGTTATCACCACCAATTTATCGCGGGGTATCGTCAGATCGATATTCTTAAGATTATGTTCCCGTGCACCTTTAATAAAAATATTCTCTATGGGCATTATGTACCTTTATCCAATCAATAATGCATTTTTGTAATCTTTAATCCTAAGTCATTATATAAATGCATGTCAATACTGTTCTCATATATTCTAGCTCCTGAAAAGTGTAAATTAAAATGCCGTAGGTATAAAGGGAAGCGTTCCATGCCCGGAAACGTTATCCTCAGTGGTCCTAAACAGGAAACACTAGAGGAAAGGATCAAGGCATGGAACAATACCATGGCACAAAGCATAGTAGAAAAGGCAAGCATTTGAATAAGGAAGAGAGATTGATGATTGAGAGGATGTCTCGGGGTAGATACCCGCCCCGAGACATCGCTGAGTTACTTGGCAGGCATCAACGCACCATTGAAAGGGAAATTGGTCGCGGTGCTGTCAAACACAAGGATACTGAATTGCGTATCAAAACAGTGTACAGCAGTGATCGGGGACAAGATGTACATGATCTGAACGCTACGGCAAAAGGACCTCAACTTAAGTTGGGTAAAAATCGTGAAATGGTTAAATTTATTCGTGAGCGCATTGTCCAGCATAAGGAATCCCCAGCAGTAGTAGCTTTCCGTATGAAAGAGAATCGGATTCCCGGATCAGTCTGCGCCAAAACACTATACAGCTATATAGACGAAGGTCTCATAGATGGCATCACCAATGAATCGCTATGGGAAAAGCGAAAACGTCGCAACTGGAATAAACGAGTGCTGCGTAGGTCTAGAAAGACGCCTGGCAGAAGAGAGAGCATCGAAAAACGCCCCCAGGAAATCGAGGAAAGGAAAGAGTTCGGGCATTGGGAAATAGACTTGATTGTCGGCCCAGCTGGCTCGAAAGTGGCTTTGCTAACCTTGGCAGAGCGCAAGACTCGCAAACTTATAACCCGCAAGATTCCAAACAAAAAGAAGATTTCGGTTCTGCGCGTTATCAATGGTATAGAAAGAGAGAAAGGAGCAGCCAACTTCCGAAAGGAGTTTAAATCTATCACTGCTGACAATGGTAGCGAGTTTCTTGATGTTGACAGCCTTCAGCAATCAGCTCTATCCAAGAAAAAACGTACATCTTTCTTTTATGCCCATCCATATTCTTCTTGGGAAAGAGGTACCAATGAAAACATCAACAGAATTATCCGACGATTCATTGCCAAGGGCAGAAAGATAGAAAACCTGACACAATCAACTATTCAAACTATAGAAAACTGGATTAATAATTACCCACGCAAGATACTAAATTTTCAATCTGCTCAACAGGGGTTTGAAAGAGAACTTCAGGAGATCGCAGCTTAAATGAAAAATGACCACTATTTACGGCATTTAACTTTACAATCCACCCGAAAACATCACCGTTAAAAATAGATTTTCTTAATCCATAGAGCATTTCACCCTAAAACATCCATACGACACAAAATCCTAAAATCCAGAGAAACCCGCCAATCCATCCTCCAACCCAGCCAATCTTTTCACCCACACGATTCATATATATCTCTTCGCTAGAAAATGGTATTCAATCTACTTTTTTTCCATCATTTCCTCTATTTCTTTTTCACCCTTTTGCATTTCCTCAAGCTGTTCTTTATCAATACTCATTAAAAGAGCTTGAAACTCTCCTATATGAATCTTTTCCTCTCTTGCAACATCAAGCAAAACTTTTTTTATCATGGGATTTTTTGCATACGCCGCCATTTGTTCATACAGATTTATGGCGTCATATTCTGCTATTATGCCAACTCTTAATATCTCTTTATCTCTGTCCTCTTCAGACACTTTCTTCAGATCTATCGGTATTTTAGATAGCCCTGCCCCCATAACATTCTGGAAAGACAACCCAACGAGTATAGCAATTAGAACAGCCGCAGATAATACATATTTTCTCCCTACCATCACATCCCCCTTTCATTTATTTTATTTAAACGGTTACAGCAACCATTTATCGATGTTGATAATTAGAATCTAACGGTTACCCCTTGAGTCTCCTCTGCCACGGTCTTGCCCACCTCTGTTGCTACTGCCATATCCTCCACGGCTACCACCTTGCCCACCTCTGCTACCGCCATATCCTCCTCTGCTACCACCTTGCCCACCTCTGCTACCACCTGGTCCACCCCTGCTACCACCTTCTGGGCGAGGACGAGCCTCATTTATATTAAGCTCTCTGCCTTTTAGCTCTTTACCATTTAGGCCATCGATTACCGCTTGCCCTTCTTCTTTGGAGGACATCTCCACAAATCCAAATCCTTTTGGTCGACCACTAAACTTGTCCATTATGATGTTGACAGATTCAACCGTCCCGAATGTTTCTACAGCCAACCGTAAATCATCTTCAGTAACCTCATAAGATAAATTTCCCACGTAAAGCTTCATACTAATCTCCTTTTGTTTTAGATTATAAAAATTTACAATGTGTATATTTATATCTACGGAGCGAGCGATGGGTTTCGCATATGATCCGATAACTGTATCAATTCTTTAACTTCCTCTACTTTTCTCTTCTCAATATCAAGCTGGCTGGCAATATCGTCACTGCTAACATCATGCAACAGACCATACAGCAGAAGATCGATCTTATCAGCGGATATTCCCAGCATACCGAAATATTTATCATCTATTCCCGGAATAACATCGGGATTCGGTTTTCTTCCGGCTATTTCTTTTGGCAGTTCCAAATATTCTGCCAGTTGCATTACTTGTGTCCGAAACAGCTTCTTTATTGGCATCACATCAGCAACATCATCTATGCCAAACTTAACAAAAAGACCGACAAGGTCTTCGGTAAGATGTGCGGCACCGACCACAAGCAGGTTATTTTCCTCAGCAAATTTATAGAGTACAACAGCTCGTATTCTCTGTTTCGAATAAATACTCGCAGCCGCATTTCTCATCAGCTTTGTCTTCGATCCTTTCAAATTCTCTAGAAGAAAATTGTCATTACTTGAAGACATGAATTTTTTTGCGACAAAATCTCTCAGCTTCTTAGTCGGTATATAAGATATTGCGGCCCTATATGTTCCAATAGCCCTCAAATTTCTCGATATATTTATCTTTTTGGCTTTGATACCAAGAAAAGCGGCAGCCTGTTTCGCGTAAATCTCAGCTTCCGGGTTTCCCTGCCTTTCCGGAAGCATAAGACCGACAACATTATCCGTGCCACACGCTTTAACACAGAGCGATGCCACAACACTCGAATCGAGCCCGCCAGACATAGAGACAACTATTCCGTCCCTTCCCAGCTCCTTGACTTCTTTTTTTATAAATTCCGAGGCTACTTCCGCTGTTTTTGCGGCATCAATCTTAAACAGATCATTTGTCAGTTTCATATATCCCCTCTTTAATAGTTTATTATACTACGTATCACTTACCCAATTCAATAAGCGTTCCTTTCAGACCCCTCACAATCTCAGCCATACTTTCATAATCGAGCGTATCGTACGTATCAGTTTCAGTATGATAATGATGGTTCCGGTAAAAAGATGTATCGGTTATCATCACAGCGCGATAGCCTTCCTGCCAGAATGCCCAGTGATCAGAGAAATGTACTGCAGAAGCATAATTGAAGGTGATAATTGGTTTCATCGGAAACCGTGACTGCTTCTTAAAACAGGATCGTATTGCACCAACAAGATTAATGGATTTAAGATTTCCCAAAACTGCTATAAAGTCTCCCCTGTTGGGATAAACAAGTGCCCCGGCAAAATTAGGATACGTCTGGGTTCGGGGCTTCTTATCAAAATACCCTATCATTTCAAGTATGAGAACACCCTTAATATTTACTTTTCCTTTTTTAGCTGCTTTTGCATACACAAGACTAGCCATATCTTCAGAATCAAAAAATGGCGGTTCTTCAGCGGGAAAAGCGGCAAATTCTATTGTTGAGCCGGTATTTTTATCTGCCATGAACCGTGCAAGCTCAAGAAGTCCTGCAACACCGCTGGCATTATCGTCCGCACCGGGATTTAAAGTACTATCGTAGTGTGCACCAACAATAATCATATCTTCAGGGGTCTTTGTTCCGCGCCTTGTAACAATAATATTTTTTACCTGCTTGTTAAGTATTGTGTATTCTTGAAACGTAACCGTATATCCGTAAGAAACAAGCTCTTCAGTAATATATTTTTCCGCCTCACAGAGTTGCTCATATTTAAAAACACTCCGATCACCGATTTCATCAGAAAGTTTTATCACATGTTTTTTTAAATTTTCGATCAGCTCACTGTTTTCATTATTCATAATATTTTTTCCAAAATCACTCCGGAGTGTTACTCCGCGTAGGTGGCCCCAATGTTACTCCGCGTAGGTGGCACAAAGTGACTCCTACGCGGTGGAACACGATTTATCCCACCGACACGGTAAAAACACTACAATCGTGCTTGTATCTTAAGCGCCTATAAACTTAAGCACTTCATAAACTAAAAATACCGGCCATACGAGCGCTTTTAAAAACCCTACTACCCCAGGCCAAAAACCTGTTGCAGCTGATATGTAATATATCGCAGCACCAATAATACCGAGCCCGTATACAGCAACGCCACAAGCTCCGTCACCACCCTTAGTCTTACAAGACGATTTTACTTCTTTTTCCACATTCCCTTGTTCTTTCATTTCCATTTTTATCCCCTCCCGTTGAGGCTCTTCGAGCCTGCTAATCAGTGTTACTCCGCGTAGGTGGCCCAAAGGGACTCCTACGCGGTGGAACATGGTTTATGGAACACAGTTTACCCATCCCCACCACCACCGCAGTCGGCCATAGTGTTACTCCGCGTAGGTGGCACAAAGTGACTCCTATGCGGTGGAACACGGGTTACGCAGTGGAACACTACTTTTTAATCCCCCAGTTCTCCAACACCCCCACAACATAGCTGTACTTCCTCTTAGGATTATCCTTATTCTTCTGGGCAACTATATCAAACGCCTTTTCAACCTTTTCTTTACCGTATTCTTTAGTCTTAAGTATTATATCTTCTATTGCTTCAGGATGATATTCTTCAAAAACTATTTGAGCATATCCCCTAGCTATATTATATTCCTTTTTACCATATTTATCCTCTACCTTTTTAAGTTTATTCAGTAATTTCTCAAAATCATATAATTTTAATACTTTATATATCTTTGGTGATCTTTTCTCGTACGGTTTACCGGTTAAAGTATCATATGCCACTTCAATTAATCTCTTTCGCCTAAGCTCATCCATCCCCTTACAGATAACATCCTGGCTAACACCCCCATACTCTTCAGTTATATCAGCAAGACTCTCTGACCACACACCCCCACTCACAATATTACTCCGCGTAGGTGGCCCCCGCCGCGTAGGTGGCACAAAGTGACTCCTACGCGGTGGAACATGGTTATTAGCTGAAACACCGTCAGTTGAAACACCGTTAGTTGGGTTACTCCGCGTAGGTGGCACAAAGTGACTCCTACGCGGTGGAACATGGTTAGTTGTTGAAACACGTTTAGCCGTAACCCCATTAGCACCCGCATTAATCAAATTAATAAAATAACAATATTTCCCACTAAAAGATAAATTCCCTCGCCATCCATAATCAAAATAATCTTCCGGTAACTCAAACAGATTCTTTTTCGGATCACTATATGCTTTTTCACTATCATCATAATCAAGCAAAGTAATTCTCGCTTCTTTCGCATGCCGCGGCACATACTTTATTAATTTATGCCTGGTTTCAAGTTTTCTTAACACCTTTATGATCTGTCTTCTGTATGCTGTTCGATCAGTTAAATCCATCCCCAAATATTTTGCGACTGTATCATAAAACAATGTTATTCTACCTTCAGTGTTACCGTCATATTCTTTCAACAAAAACAAATAAACATCAAATACACGTTCAGCATGTTTATGTACCATCTGTGGTCCATGTTCAGGATTTTTCATAAACTCTATTTTTACTGGTACGACCTCTTGTGCTTTACTGACATATGTCTCTATCTCTTTGTTACGTTTTATTTGTTTTATGTACTCAAGTATCTCTTTCGCCATTTGATCAGAATTTATTAATACACTTACCTCAATGTTTCTTTCCAAAGCCGCTTTTGTCCAGTTTGTACTACCAAGAATCACTGTTGCCCCATCAATAACAATAACTTTAGCATGTGTATAGCGCGTGGAATCATCATAATATACTTTCACACCGGCATCTCTCAGCTGTTTATATGCCTCCATGCTTTTAATCTCTTTTTGCAGTTTCTTTGATCGCTTATTCAAAAAGTCAATGTTCTGATCAAGTATCACTTCTACATCAACACCTCTTTTATGTGCATTGATCAGTTCATTAACTAATTGCTGGGGTTTTGTGTTGTGCTTCTGTTTTGATACACGCATGACAAACATCACGACATGTATAGATTCTTTTGCGTTTACTAAGGATTGTTTCGTTTTTTGGAAATATTTTTTACCGCTTATGTCTTCGATATCTGCTGGGAAGGGGAAAGCTTTAGTGGTAAATATAAAACTAACTAGAAAAGCTATTAAGAGGCTAATATGCTTTGTTTTATTGTTCATTATAATCAATTATTTGTTATGTTTTGATTTTTTAGAATAATTCATAGTAGTGTTTATTAAATCAAAAAGTATTTCAAAATTAATAAAAGCTTCTTTTGGTAGTGTAGGAACTATTTTCTCCGCAAAATACTTTTTAGTCGAGTCTACTATTTTAAACAAATGAGGTTCGGTCGCATTAACAATCTCCTCTACGCTTGTTCCAATAACAGTAGTTTTTATTAGCCTAGGTTTTAGCTCCAATCCTTTTTTTTCGATTTTCTTTTGCAAATATGGATCATCAAAATAAAATTCAATTTCAAGATTATATACCGCAGCATGTTCCCGACGGCTTTCTATAGCGGGCAAAACTATGGCTGCAGAAGTTCCGGCTTTATGAATTTTTACATTTTCACTAAAAGAGCTGTCAGAGAAATTATTACTTAAACCTTTGAATCCTTTATTGTATCCTGTCACATCTCTATCAAACAATCCTACGGTGAATTCCTGATCTTTACGTGTTGACTCTAAGCTACGTTTAACTATATCCACCCCTCCAAAAGAATTTGCACTCGCTCCTTGATACGGATCAGAACATATAATTTTAAAAGGAATCTTTTGATTAGGGTAGAGTTTGGACCATGCACTATTAAGTATTAATTCGTCCCATTTTCCCTCGGTTAGTAAAACTGGCATATTTGCCATGTTGCTCTCTTTTCTTATTTTTTCTAATTCTTCTTGTTCTTTCTTTAAAAGATCAAGTTTCTTTCGATATTCGTTCTGCGATTTGATTTGAAATTCCATAAGCCCCATTTCAACCCATAATTGATCAGACGTTTCTTGACTATTAATAGCTAGATTTATGCATGCTGTACCAATATCATTTTTAAAAACACGATATACGGTTACATTCTTATCTGTTAAAGAAAAGAAAGCAGGGGAATGAGTTGTTATAAATATTTGAGAATCTCGAGAATATTCTTTAGCCATTTTTTCTGCTAATTCGATTGCTAGAGAATATTCAAGATTGTTCTCAGGTTCTTCAAAACCCCAAATGAAATATAGCTTTGAATTCTGCGAGATATGGTGCAGTAAAGACGGTATAAATCTTGTGCGAATACCATCTCCTCGTTGCTGTAATGGAAGATGTCCTCCTTGTTCCTTTGTACTCACAGTAAATGCTTTAAATAAATCAGACAACTTTTCAGGTAAATTAATTTGGGTATCTATTTTTGTAATAAGCGCAAATTCCTCTTGAAGATTCTTAATTTCAGATGAAATCGTACTATTCAATCCTTCTATTGATTCTTTAACTGTAGACTCATTGGAGCCTTTTGCAAAAATTATATGCTGTAAGCGTCCTAACATGTACGCAAAAAATAAATTATCTTTGATTGCGGGTATATACTCAAATTTCATAGTATTAAGATACCTTTGAAGACTGGCATTAGCTCGCCCAATAGACCATTTTGGTTTTTTCTCTTTTTTGTGCTCTCTCATAAGAGAATTTTTTTCATCTGGAACAGGTGAATTGCGATACCATGTGCGTGTTATAGTAAATTCTTCAGGTAAACTATTTTGATAACGATCGCCTCTTTTAAACCGAATTGCAATACGAATAAACTGGCGTGTTTTTAATTTAATCGATTCGTTTTTTCTTTTATAGGAAAAATCTTTTTTGAAATCAAAAGCAGTATCCCAATCCGGTTTACCGTTAAAAAATAAGTTTAATGCTTTTAGAATATTAGATTTTCCAATATCGTTTTTACCGGCATATATTGTTAAATCCTTTAAATTATCATTTTTTAAGCTGTAAATTGAACGAAAATAATAAATTTCAATTTTTTTTATTTCAATCAAATTTATAATCCTTATTTAAACATAATAATTACTATACGAATGCCCTTTAAAATCACAAGTTTCATTTAAGGGTGCGTCTTAAAACCCTTGCTTTTCAATTATCCTCATTAATCTATCTGCTCTAGCTTGAGCGCTTTTGATCTGTTTTGCTATTTCAATTTGTTTTGTTGTTGGTTTCATCCGTCCGCCGACATCCCTATGATTACTACCGGGAAGCTCTGCATACATTCTGTTAAGCTCCTGAATATTGTTCTCAACAACACTTAGCAACTGAAAGATATTATCTACCTTAATATCTTTTTTATGTACTATGACAGTTCTTTTCGTTTTTGGTGGCTGGGTCTTTTTTGCGGCCATAAAGTACTCCTTATTTTTTGTTTAAATAGGTGCTTTCCCTTTTTGTAGTCCATAAAATAGTATATATAGCAAATTATATTACATTAAAAAGATGGTGTATTTAATTTTATCATTTTAAAGTAAATCTTTAAAAAATTCACATATTTTAATCCTGTTAACAATTATTGCGATAATCAATCCTGAAATAGCAATTAGAAAGAAACTCCACCACCTTATAGATTTTTTGATTTCATCGAATACTTCTTTAGAAATATCTTTTTTGGTATTATTTATTGATGCATGTAATTTATCAATCCTTTTATTTGTTTCATCTGAGCAATTTGATAATTCTTCTACCAAATAATTTATATCATCTACCCTGAAACGATCCTTATCAAGCAAACGAATAAAATGTTTATTCCCAATTTTAATTCGGTTGATATTTCTATAAACATCCCGTGTTAGGAAATAGCTGGTTATTTCCTCTTCATATCCCTGATGAGAATATGGATGAATATGTTTATCTATAATTTTTTTCTCTAGCAGTTCAATTAAAGCATTTTTGGCTTCACGTTCTAGATGCTTTTCAGGAAAAGAATATTCCAATTCAGAAAGAAGATGCTCTTCTCGAACTTCATTAGGATATCTTCGTACAATGATTTTAAATATTTCTTCTCGAAAAATAATCATACAATCCTCTCTTATTTAGAATGAAATCTATTTTCCTCATCGTCTTTATGCTTGTTTATCATTTTATCAACACTGATTAAGCATTCTTCCAAACAATTTTTTAACAACCCACGCGGAGCGACTTCAGCTAACTTCTTAAAGACATTTTTTTTATCTATAAATGCTTTGGGGGTTTCACCAACAGAAGAGAACCATCCGCCCTCCGGGTAAAGCTTGTCACGTAGCAATTTTGTCATATTCTCCTCGTATCCAAATACTTTACTTTTGCTTATAGCATCTGCAAATATATGCATATTATTTGGTATTAATGGTAAATGAAACAAACAATCCAGTAATTCTCTAAACTTTTGTTTATTAAAAAATGTTTTTACGCTTTTTTCTAAATATAATTCGTTGGATTCATTTCTTAATGTTGCAATTTGGTCGAATATTTTTGAAACACTATAATATGTTAGCCCACTATATTTTTTATCCCATTGCAGAACGTGCTTTAAAACAAATAAATAATCATCTATATTTTTGATTCTTTTTGAAATTATAGTTATGCCATCAAAGGGAACTGCTTCGTATTCTGAATGCTTGTTAACCTCGTTTTCTTTTTCCAAGCGCACATTGATAAAATCTACTAACTTATTTACGTTATCAACAATAAGAGACAATATTTCAAAATCGTAATGATCTAATTTCCTATTAGAAATAAGCGTGTTTCTCAATTCCTCTCCAGTTATATTCAAAAATTCTTTTTTGTATTCTTTTGTTTTATCGAACAAAATAAAAGCAATGTGGTATATAGCCTTCAATTTAGATTCTAAACTCAATTGTTTCAACACTATTAATGTGATTTCTGCTATTTCTTTAGCTGAATTATTTTTAGATATTGATCTTATTTTTTCAAGAATTATAAGGTTTAATTCATCTATCTTTTTATTAGATATTATGTCTGCAATATTGATTCTATCAATTCCAGGTAAATCATATGAGAAAATATCTAAGGCTATTTTTGCCTCATCTAATGGGATTTCTTGTGCTAATAAAACTTCATCTATAATTCTTTTTACTGCTTCAGGATATGCATGTACTAGATCATAAAAAATGGTATATTTAAAAATTAGAGGAACTTTACTCCATGCTGCAGTCTCAAAGCGGAGAAGTTTAAATGCTTCAGGATTATGCTTAAACCATTCTCTTAAAAATGGAGCAGTTGCAGAAACCACATTAGCTTTCTCATTTAACTCATGAAGAAAAATGGCAATACTTGATGGAGTAGAATATTTTTGATTTAAAAAAATTACTTCCTTAGTAAAGTCTTCGGGCTTTAAATTTATATTGCTATGTAATAAATTATCCACAGCCCAGTTCCATCGTTCTTTAGATGGGGGAACACTGCCCAGCTGTGGCTTTACATCTCCACAAATGCCCCATCGTGATGAATAGTATCGAAAAATACGATATTCAGGTGTATAAGTAAATTTATCAAACAATGGAACTATTATTTCATCTGGCACATCCTTTCTGGCCCAAAAATGAAAAACCAAATCTTCAAAAGTACTTAAAACATCTAATTCCTTTTCATTATCAACAATATTTTCATTTACGATGAAGCACAAAATATCTTCTCTTTCTGCAATAATTTTGTCTTTCAAAGGAATGGTGGTTGGTCCAAGCCCCATATATCCCTTTCCGATAGACTCAATTACTTCAACAGCTTTTATTCGCACAAAAGCATGTTTGCTTTTGAGCATTTTTTTTATAATTAATACCCCAGTATCTCGCATTTTTATCACATGATCTGTCATATTTAATACTTTGCTTCCAATTTCGAGCTTATCATCGGACGATCTTCTAAATTCATGTGCAGAGGCTAAAATTTCAGCACATGCTACTTTTAATAGTTCTATTTCATCTGTATTATCATCACTATTTAAGAATCCCTCGAGAATGGACATTGATGGCAATATTTGGCTTTCTATGTCATTGTCAAGAGGGCAGACACATTCTTTGATTAAAGTGCTTGGCTTATAATTGTCATACGTGCCACCCTTGCATTCATTTATCATTGCTACAATAATTTTTATAATATCACTTCGATTAAAATCACTATGGATCAATTTGTTTATTACGGGCCCATATGCGTCTGTTGTTAGTGTTGAATTATCCAGAAAGGCCCAAAGCAGGTCTAAACTTTTATCAGGCACTTTAGCGCATATTGCTTCAAGATTTTCAAGTATAAGCCTTTTATCATAGTCATCATATTTTGATGTATTGGTTATCCAACTCGAGATAACATCATTCAAAATTGGCAATAAGTAATCGCTATCACCATATCTAATTGTGGATCCTAAATTGCAGAATATGTTTTTGGAATGAGTATCAAACCAATACAGAAATATTTTCTTTCGCTCGCCCTCGCTCAGGAAATGCATTTTATCTAAGAGAAAAACATCACCTGTCATATCTGGGGTAAATCTAAAAATATTTCCAATTGATCGTAACACACCGCTTTTACCTAATTGATGCAGTGAGGCCGTTAGTTCTTTTACATCAACTTTTAATTCTTCTGATAGTTTATCTATAGTGCGAGTATCAGAAATGTTAATTGGACTAATTAAACTAAGGTGGAGTAATAAACAATCAGCATCTATATTGTCAGAGAGAATTCTTTTCGAGTCACTGATTACTGATTCAACAATAGTTTCTTTAAAAGAAGCATAATCAAAATTATCAATATCTCTTATACGTTCCCCAATTTTGACGATAAAAAAAGGATTTCGGTATCTTCTGACTATTAAATCAATATCTTTAATGTCGTCTTTTTTGGCTATAGTTTTTAATAATATGTTCAATTCACTATCTGTCCATTGTGGAATAGAAGTGACAACTGATTGACTTCTGCAATTTGTGGATATTAAGATATCATCTAATGCAGACATTCCTGATGTCCTTAAGGCTAACACTAGCTTCGCATCGATCCCAGTATTTGTTATGCATAGAAGTATATTTTCAATGTCATCTACACGATCTGTATCGTCTAAGACGAATAAGTACTTGTGCTTATTGTTAGCGTTTTCTCGGGCACCTATTTCGTCGTTGAAAGCTTCTTGGATATCACGCACACCGATCCTAATAAACCAAACCTCTCGATCTGAACTTAACCTTCCCATTATCTTGGGGATTTCTCTCAAAAAATGACTTTTTCCATATCCACCGGGGGCCTGTAATATAAATATGTTCTTTTTTTCATTATTTAAGAATGAAATGAATTCATTTATTCTATTATTGATACTTGGGACCTCTTCAATAAGGCTAACAGATGCTAATTTATTTTCTACTTCTTCAAAAAATGTAGTTGCTGGAACAAATAAAGGGATAGCAGGATAGTTAAAAAACCGACATTTTAAGAATGGTTGCTTCTCAATCTTCAATGTCAATTGTTCACGATCCCATATGCGTAGAGAAATGTCTTTAAACTTATTAACCTTGAGCAGTTTTTTTATGTATGGAATGCTTAACTCTGCATTTGTTGCTAATATCAAATGAGATATTCTATTTTTTTTAGCTTTCTTAAGCTCTTTATTCATCTCAGTACGTAAAATATTATATGCATCCTTAAGATTATGTTTAGTATACTTAGCTTGTATGCATATTTCCCCAGAGATATTTTCTTCAGGATATTTGTCAACATAGGCATCATACCCACCATCAGCTCCAATATAAGGACTAGATGGTAAGAACCCAGGGGTGTGACACTCTAATGAAACAAGTTGACTAATTAGCCTTTGGAAAATAATAGGGTTCTCAATTTTTGTCCAATCTAACATATAGACCCCTTTTTCATAACTCATATTTTTCAAGTTTAAACCACAAATGGTAGCAATCCATAAATGGTAGCAGCTACCATTTACTTGTGACTTTTACAGTCTTAGTGGCGGAGAGGGGGGGGTTCTATAAAGACCATCTCCCTATCTCCTTAATACATAGCGTATTACAGCGTTACCACTTTAACAACAACTATTTAGGTGTGTCTGGTTATTTCTTTTTGTTTCCCTTTGTTACCCATTGTTTTGGACTAAGATGGGCACAATTTGGGCACAAGTTTATAGTAACATCTATATAATATTATAATGATTTCTCTCGTATGACTATGAACGATATTAATAATCCCTGTGAAAAGAAAATAACCCTTCTTCTTTTGCAAATTTCTTAATCAATTTAGTATTTTTTGGGCCTTCCCGACTTACAAGTTCAAAATATAAATATCTGATAATCCCACCAAGCACCAGCAATATACTTCCGACACGCCAATCATAGAATACAAAACCAACAATACTACCTAATAGTAAAATATTGCCAATTCTTTTTATGGTATTATATTTTTTTTGTGTTTTGACAACTAATTCAAATTCTAATTTACAAACTGCACATGTTGGATGCATCTCTTTTGTGTATGTATTTACAATCTCTTCATCCAATGATTCATTCTTTTGACAATAATGGCAAATCATATCTTATAATCTCCTTTCATCAAACTACCCCTGTTTGCACTATAGTTTTCTGCAAGGGATAAATCAAAATATAAACACAATCAGAAAACGTTATAAAAACACTATTAACAAGTTTCAATTTCAATTCCTGCTTTTGCCTCAATAATCAATATGTAAATTCGTTTTTTATTTGCGTCTACTAAAAAAAAGACAAATATTTTGATAAACAAGATATGGCCAAAATATTATAGTTACAATAATGTTTAAAATACTCTTTTTTCGTGTCACAGATGCTTGCTTATAAATTGGTTGTTTTGATTCATAAATGAGCACTAAAATTCCCAAAATCAAATATATCAACAGCAGTATTATCATTTATTCTCCTTTAATTTATGTTCCTAAATGGTAGCAGCTACCATTTATTTGTCTCTATTTATTTTGCAGCTCCTTACCATCCTTATACTTTGGTGCGGAATAGAACCCCGGGGAAAAAGAGAGAGAATTAAACAAATGGTAGCAGCTACCATTTATAACAAAGAAAACCATCTCTCCTGGTAGTGCAACTTTTTTGGAAATTACTTTATGTACGAACGACCGGACCGACCGATGAGGGAGGACTAGGGAGTGAATACATGCTAGTCTCTATTAATTCCTTATACAATATTTTTCAATAAGTGTTACAATAGACCCATTAGAAAAAACCACAATGGAGCGGAATAGTGATTTTGATAATCATTTAACTATGTGAGGATAAAGTGGAGAAGAAGAAAGAAGAGAATAAGGTTTTTGAAGATAGATACTGTCAGGAATTTTATTTATTTATTGAGTATGAGGCTGCTGAGCACATTAGTGATTTCAGGAAAAGCAAATCTATAAAACCAGATAAAGTATTAAAAACACTAATAGATCTAGGGTTGGCTTATGAATATGCCTTGAAACGTAGTGATAATAATGGATTTGAAGCAGTTAAAGACAATAAATACGTTAAATTGAAACAAGAGAGAGATGAATATTTAAGTAGAGTAACCATTAATGATAGCAATGAGATATTGAAGGAGTTCAAGAAACCTCTTTCATGGAGCAAACCTTTGCAGTGGTATATTTTAACAGGTATACAACAACGTGAAATATTTACCTTTGCTCCTACGAGTAGAGTTAGTGTCAGCGTAGATGAAAATGAAGTTCTTATAAGAGTATCACCGGAAGCTAATATGCGCGAATGCAAGGATGCATTTAAACTAGTAAAATATTTTCAGAAGTCACTATACGGAAAAAACTATAAAGGTAAAATGAAAAAGGCAAAGTTTGAGGAAAAGCTTAAAATGTTGAATGCAGAAAATGAGTTTGAAAACCCCTAACACAAAATCTACTATGTTTACGGTGATGATGGGTCTGTTGAATCACTTGCGTTAGATTCGAAAAGGATAGGAATGTGAAGCAACACAGAATTTTTTGGTTATCACTTTCAATAATGCTTTTGCTGGGTAGGCTCGGGCTTTCGCCTGTCCTTGCGCAGACCGATCCTCAGCAGAACGTTGAGACGGTCAAAGCATCTAAATGGTAGCAGCTACCATTTAGATACCCTACCTTGATGCAATATCTTCCTGTGACAACTTTTCGTTCTTGCGATATGAAACCAACCTACCAATATAGTTTTCCAAAAAATCCTACCCATCTTTATCCATGTTGTATTAATAATATATTACAATTGGATTTGCACAACTAAACCTATGTTTTTATAATAGTGTCTCACC
>Ga0222639_1000558_pt1 | contig 16741 bp, 13 predicted proteins | sample AntAcemetagen185_FD_179863 | JGI IMG/M metagenome (GOLD analysis project Ga0222639, IMG submission 179863) | Saline water microbial communities from Ace Lake, Antarctica - #185 | ecosystem: Environmental > Aquatic > Non-marine Saline and Alkaline > Saline | place: Antarctica: Ace Lake...
CTAAAGGCTTTAAGATTAACGGTAATGAAATGAGAAGCGGAACTGTTTTTAATAATTCTGAGACAGGTCTTTCAAGTTTTAGTCTGGCAGCATTTCTATACCGTTTAGTCTGTGCCAATGGTTTGATCAGCAGGAAAAATTATTCCCTGGCATCGTTCAGGCATGTATCAGAAAAAACATTGTCTAAGGTTCCGGCACTTCTTGAAGAAACGTCACGGGAACTTACCGTGCAGAAGAAGTCTTTTGAACTGAGTACGAAGTCGCATGTTGATGATCCTGAAGCTACAATTGAATCATTCAATCGGCAATTCAAATTAAATGAAACAGAACGTAATGCTGTTCAATGGGCATGGCCACAAGAAGAAGGTGAGTCTCTATTCTTCGTCATTAACGCCTATACTCGTGCTGCCCAGTATAAGGAACTCACGGCAGCACAATCTCATCATCTTCAATCTGTAGGCGGAAATATTTTGTCTATGGTTAATTGATAAGGAGGAAAGGCTTATGAAAATCCCTCCTGTAGTATTCAATCTCGCCAAATGTATTATCTGCCTGCTACTTTTCTTTTTATCGATCAATGGGATTTTGGAAAAGCAAATTGGGCCTCTTGTCAGGATTGATCATGTAGTAGAAGCTGATCAAATTTTCCTTAAAAATTGCATGGCCTCATCAATAAAACATTTTGCCACATTCTCCGCAATTAAAGGTTCACTTGCAGCAATTCGAGACAGTACTATTTTTGGAATTGCCTTGGGGAAAATTGTAGTGCCGATTTCCGAGTCTGTAAATATTATCTGGAAGTTTTTTGGATTGGCGATGCTATCAATAACATTGCAGCTCTCGCTTTTGAAGTTCTTCCAGTTAATCTCTTTCAAAATCTTATTTACTATAGGATCTATATGTTATGTGATTAGTTGTGGGTATATTGAAATTTTGAAACGATTTGCAATAACATTTATGGTCAGCAGCTTGGTCTTGTACGTGATGGTCCCGTATTCAATTTACACAATCAAGATCATATTTGAAAAGAATTCTGAAACAGTAACCGAAGAACTTGCCAGTGACCTTCAAAGTTTTAAAGAAAAAGTCGATGATGTAAATTTACTGTCTTTTAAGAACCTCTGGCCTGGTTACGCTAAGAAAGAAATTAAGAGGATAAAAATTAGCTTATCAAAAGGCATGGATGTCGTGATTTCAAGTTTATTGAAATATCTTAATAACCTTTTGCTAATGTTTTTTCTGCTGCCATTATTTTTCTACGGTGTGATTTATTTTGTTATTCGGAAGCTGCTGGAGTCGGTCGGGGTGCAACCGGTGGTTGTTGTGAAGAAGTATTGAAAAGGAGGTGATTTTGTGATTAATCAGTTTGAGATAATGATGAATCCGGAGAAATATGGATATGAGCAGTGTCCACATTGTCATGGATATGGCTCTTCGTTGAAAGATCCGGTCGGTGTAAATCAGTGTACGAGATGTAATGGGTTAGGATTGATGAAAAAAGGGTAGTAATATGCAGAATAATAGGGGCGCTTTGATAGGCCTCTTTTTTTTCGGGGTTTTTATTGGTGTTTGTCCTATATGTTGTGGATAAATTAAGAAAAATGTAATAATTCATATTTTATTTGCTTTTTTGACCGGATATGACAAAATCGAGTGCAATAAACTGTTATGACATAAAATTTGCAATCATTGTTTAGTGTTCACTAATTAATAATTGTTTTGGAGAGATATAAATTTGACAATTGATCAAAAATATATGGCCATTCGAGAATCAACAGATAAAGACAACGTCCTGTATGCAAAATTTATAAGCCCAATTGATTTCGCTAACTTTTCATGTAACCATATTGAATTATGGACTAAAGTACAGGGTGCAATAATAAACCATTCTGAATATGGGGTGGGGAAGATTCTTCGCATCGAGCAACGTTCTAATTATATCCCATTGATTTATGTTCTTTTTGAAAATGAAAACGAGGAAAGAATCTTTAATTCCGATGGTTTTAAATCTGGCATAATAGAAACCCTGCAAATTTCCAAAGCACTGCACGAAGAGTTTCAGGAGTGGAAAAAGCAATATGAGCAAGATCGTCAACAAAAGTGTAACTATATACAAACCCGTTTTGTTGATTTTGGTGTTAATTCTCTTTGGCATATGACACATAATGAGAATGTTATTAACATTCTAGAGCATGGAATAATGAATCACTACGATGCAAAACAATTTGAACGGGTTGACATTTCGGATCCTGGTGCTCAAAGATGGCGGGAATGCGTTGAACCTTGTTTTAATCGGAAAATACATGAATACGCTCCGTTATTCTAGGGATTAACCCAAGCGAGACCCGGGATAATCCCCAGCTTTGTTTTATTTACAGATTTGTTTTGACACAGTTTGTATTATTAGATATGAGTAAAAGTAAATGAGCGTGGGAAGTTACAGGCCCAACCTTTTTTTCATTCCTAAAAATCAATTTTAATTGCCTGCAATTTCTTCATTTCTCCCGGAATTAATCTGACCTTAAAAAATGAGAAAAAATTAAAATTTCCTGTTTTTGACCGTATATGACAAAACCAGTATTTATACTCTCAAGTATTGTATTGGTTTCATGAAGTTCGCAAGCCCTTGTTTTTGTTAAGTACTCCTTCTAAACAAAATTTTTTACTAACGAATTTGATTATGAATAAAAAGTATTATGCGCATTCTCTTGAGGGACGGCCTGTTGAAGAATGGCAGCCACTTGTAGAACACCTGGAAAATGTTGCTGCTATAGCATCTGAGTTTGCCAAGCCCTTTGGCGGGGCTGAGTGGGCATGTTTAGCGGGTTTGTTGCATGATAAGGGAAAAGAGTCAAAAGCTTTTCAGGCTTATTTGCGACGTGCAAATGAGATTATTGATGAGTTTGCTGAATATTATAACGGCAGAGTTGACCATTCTACCTTTGGTGCTCGGGTTGCTTATAATATTTCAAATCAGGGAGGGAAAATTCTTGCTTATACCTTGGCCGGTCATCATTCCGGACTGATAGATTGGCAACGGCATGCAACCCATGGATTAAAATATCGTCTTCAAGAAAAGAAGATTGAAAGTATAGAAAATATTATTAGTGATCTGAATATTCCGAAATTATTGCCAATTAATTGTGATCAAAATAATTTTGGCTTTCAACTTCAATTTTTTGTGCGGATGATATTCTCATGTCTGGTTGATGCGGACTTTTTAGATACCGAAAAATTTCTTAATCCTGGTAATAACGAGCTTCGTAAAAATAGCCATAATTTGGAGGAGCTGAATGATCTTTTTCATGATAATTTTAATGCTTTGCGGAAATTTTCAAATAAATCAAAAGTTAATCAAATACGAGAAGACATCTTAAAACAGTGTTTGAATGCAGCAGAGCTTTCCCCAGGTATGTTTTCCCTAACCGTTCCAACTGGCGGGGGTAAAACATTGGCGTCTTTAGCTTTTGCTCTAAAGCATGCTATGAAATATGGAAAACAACGCATTATTTATGTTATTCCCTTTACAAGCATTATTGAACAGAATGCACAAGTTTTTCGTGATATGTTGGGGGATGAAGCCGTCTTGGAGCATCATTGTAATTATATAAATGATGAAACTGATTGGAAAACGAAACTTTCTTCTGAAAACTGGGACGCACCAATTGTTGTAACTACAAATGTACAATTCTTCGATTCATTCTTTTCAAATAAAACATCCAAATGCCGAAAACTTCATAATATAGCAAACAGTGTCGTGGTTTTTGATGAAGTTCAGGCTATCCCAGTAGAGAAGCTTCAGCCCTGTCTTGAAATTATTAGAGAACTTTCCCTTAACTATAATGTTTCTTCTGTTCTATGTTCAGCCACACAACCTGCGATTCAGCAAGCGAAGGATTTTAGAAGTGGTTTGAAAGATGTGAGGGAAATAATGCCGGATGTTAAAGGTCTTTTCCAATTATTAAAAAGAGTTGAAGTCAGTCACATCGGAAAACAAGAGAATGGTGATATCGCAAAAAGAATGCAGACTAAGGATCAAGTATTATGCGTTGTTAGTACTCGGAAACAAGCACAGGATATTTTTGAAAAATTAGGGGTTAGTAAAGATAATTTTCATTTAAGTGCCTTAATGTATCCGGCACATCGAACTCGAATTTTAATTGAGATAAAAAAAAGATTAAAGGAGAAACAAAAGTGCCGGGTGGTGAGTACTCAACTGATTGAGGCCGGGGTGGATGTAGATTTCCCTGTCGTCTTTCGTGCTCTTTCAGGTATGGATTCTATTGCGCAAGCTGCCGGACGATGTAATAGAGAGGGCTTGAGGTCTAGGGGTGAAGTTTTTATTTTTGAACCAGAGGCTGGAATTCCTGCCGGATTTTTTAGGCAAACGGCTCAATGTTCAGAAAGATTGCTGGATAAATTTAAAGGTGAGTTGTTAGAACCAGAATGTATTCGTGAATATTTTTTAAATTATTACTGGCAAAACCAGGATCGAATGGATAAAGACGGAATTTTAAATATTTGTCAAAAAGCAGAAAGGGGTAATATTCAATTTGAAGAAATAGCTGAATTTAAAATGATTCAGAATGCAACTGAGCCGATTGTTATTGCTGTTGAAGATATTGCCGAAAAATTAATAGAAAAGCTTTCTTTTGCAAAATATCCTTCGGGTATTTTACGACAATTGCAGCAATACACTGTTCAAATATATCCTTATAACCTGGGAGAGCTGGATGCATATTTGGAATCTAATAAATATATAAGGATATTACGTTTAAGTTCTTTATATGATGAGAAGGTGGGTTTAGTCAAGGATGTGCCTGAATATTTAAATATAGAAGATACTATTATATAAGGAGGATAACGATGGGATATGGAATTAAATTGCTGGTGTGGGGTGATTATGCCTGTTTTACACGTCCTGAAATGAAGGTGGAAAGAGTTTCCTATGATGTTATGACGCCTTCTGCTGCACGTGGAATATTAGAAGCAATTTATTGGAAACCCGCAATTCGCTGGGTTGTCGATAAGATTCATGTGCTAAAGCCGATTTGTTTTGAAAATATTCGCCGAAATGAACTTTCAAATAAGGTTACAGTAAAGAATAAAGCAATGGAAGAGGGGAATAAACTTGTCCAGCAAATTATTGAAGATGAACGACAACAGAGAGCATCGATGGTGCTTAAAAATGTTGAATATATTGTTGAGGCTCATTTTGAGTTTACAAGCAAAGAAGATAACAACGAGGGCAAGCATTTGGACATGTTTAATAGACGAGCCAGTTCAGGACAATGTTTTCACAGACCCTATTTTGGATGCCGAGAATTTCCGGTCAGTTTTAAACTGTGCGAAAAGATTCCTTCTTCAGAATATTTGGGGGAGCGGGACTTGGGTTTTATGCTGTACGATATTGATTTCAAGAACGATATGTCCCCCCAATTTTTTAGAGCAGTTATAAAAGATGGTGTGATTGACTGCAGGCAGGAGGTAGTCTCATGATTATTCAATCCCTTGTTTCATTGTATAACAGGTTAAGCAAGGAAGAAAAAGTTCCTCCTCTGGGATTTAGTGTGGAAGATATTGGTTTTTCAATAGTAATAAACAAGCAAGGTGATCTGGTGGGTGATCCTCAGGACTTAAGGTCGTCAATAAAAGCAAATGTTTATGAATATCGTCAATCTGTTGTGCCATATTCCAATAAAGTTAATGTCCGGTCCTCTGGCGCAAAGAACGTGGCGAACTTTATGGTTGATAAGGCAGATTATATTTTTGGGATGTCGGGTAAAACAAAAAAGGAAGTTCATCATAAATCTTTTACTGATTTAATTGATCAGGTTTGCTGTGATGTCGATGAAGATGGGGTAAAGGCAGTTAAATTGTTTTTATCAAAATGGAAAGCAGAAGATGCTGCTGCTTTGAAATATTGGGATGAACTGAGTGGAGATAAGGGGAAATGGATTGCTTTTGAACTGGAAGGTGAGCGTGGCTTTATTCATGAACGCCCGGAAGTTCAGAAATTATGGAAACAGTATGTGGCGGATCAGAAATATGAGGAGGGTCTGGACCTTGCATCCGGAGAGAAAAAGCCGATTCAGAAGCAGTATTCGCAGTTCAAATTTGGATCGGGTGCATCATTGGTATCTTTTAACGAGTCTGCTTATGAGTCATATAATAAAAAAAGAGGCCAAAATGCCCCGATTAGTGTTGATGCCGAATTTGAAAGTTCTACTGCCTTGAAATATTTACTGAGGAGTAAGGGGCAGCGATTAAAGATTGGTGATGCAACAACCGTTTTTTGGACAGAGAATAACTCACCAGTTGAAGCTTTTCTGGGGATGATCCTGAATCCCCAGGATGATGATACAAATCAGGATCTGCAAATATTTTTAAATGCTATTCGTTCAGGACAATACTCTTCAATCCCGGACTATGATGGCGTCGTAAAGTTTTATATCCTGGGCTTGTCTTTGAATAAAGCTCGCCTTGCAGTGCGTTTTTGGTATGTTTGCAAGGTGGATGATTTGATGAATCGGATATGTGAACATTTTAAACATTTAGAAATGGAGAAGAACAGAGATAATGATCCATTAAATCCGGGGATCTGGCATTTGTTGAAAGAAACAGCTCGCGAAACAAAAGATATATCACGATTACTCGGAGGAGCTTTAATGCGTTCAATTTTGGAGGGTACTCATTATCCATTGAATCTGTTTAATGGTGTTTTAAATCGTATTAGGGTTGAGCAGGCAAAAAAAGATAAAAATTCAGGAAAAAGTATTCCTAATATTAATTATTTACGAGCAGCAATTTGTAAAGCTGTATTAACAAGAAATTACAAAATGGAGGTTCCTATGTCACTGGATACAGAAAAAAATGATATTGCTTATTTACTGGGTAGATTATTTGCTGTGTTGGAAAAAGCTCAGCAGGGTGCTATCCCAGGTGCAAAGGTAACGATCAAAGATCGGTTTTACGGTTCTGCATCTGCAACACCTGCAAGTGTTTTTCCCCGGTTGTTGAGCTTGGCCACAAAGCATTACAAAAAAGCAAAATTTGGGCAGTACTATGAATCAATTGTTGCAGAAATAATGGAAGAGATAAATAGTAATGGTTTTCCAAATCATATGGATTTAAAACAACAGGGATTGTTTGCTATAGCCTACTATCAGCAACGTAATGCTTTATTTAAAAAAAAAGATAACAGTGAAAAAAGTGAGGAATAATATCTAGCAAAATTTAAAATAAATTTTTAATATTTATTTACAGGAGGAACAAAAATGAGTGAAGTTATTAAAAACAGGTATGAATTTATTTTGTTGTATGATGTGAAAAACGGTAATCCAAATGGTGACCCTGATGCCGGAAACTTGCCTAGAATAGATCCAGAAACAAATCATGGAATTGTAACTGATGTCTGTTTGAAGCGTAAAATAAGAAACTATGTTGACTTGGTTAAGGAAAATATTGCTCCTTATGAGATACATGTAAGAGAAGGAGCATTCCTAAGTGAGCATCATAAACGAGCACATTTAGCACTAGACAATGAAAAAGTATGGGTTTATGTCCCTTCTGATTTAAGAGAAGAGCTAATGAACTACAAAAATTACCCGGAGGGTGTTGGATTTGAAAATGAAGGGGTATATCTTAATTTAAGTAAAGATTTAGATAAAACAAAAAAAGTAGTCTTGAAGTTAAAGGATATTTCAGATGCTGCATTAGCAAAACTGAAAGAGTTGTTTGTTGATAGTAAAGATGCTGTAGCAAAAAAATGGATGTGTAAAAATTTTTATGACGTTCGTACTTTTGGTTCTGTTATGTCAACTGGAGACAAAACTTGTGGTCAAGTTAGGGGGCCAATTCAGCTAAGTTTTTCAAGAAGTCAAGATCCAATTTTAGGCTTAGATGTTTCAATGTTTCGCACGAGTGCTGTTAATGTAGACAAGCCAGAGGATAAAGGTCTGGGGGCGCGTAAAGCAATAGTTCCTTACGGGCTTTATCGCGCACATGGATTTATTTCAGCTCCGCTTGCAAAACAAACCGGTTTTACACAAGAGGATCTTGAGCTGTTTTGGAATGCACTCAAAAACATGTTTGATCATGACCGTTCCGCCGCCAGAGGCGAAATGGCATCACAAAAATTAATTGTATTTAAACATGATTCACCATTAGGCAATGCTCCTGCGCATAAACTTTTTGATCTGGTTAAGGTAGACCGTGTTGAAGATTCTGAAGGTCCGGCCAGGTTATTTAAAGATTATACGGTAAATATTGACAAAGATGGTTGCCCTCAAGGCGTTGAGATAATCGAAATGTTATAGTGAACTAAAAATGACTGATAAAGAAAAATCCCCCAAGCTCATTCCTCCCCACGGAGGCTACCGGGAACTGCAGTCATACCAGATGGCAGAAATTGCTTATGATGGTACGGTTGTATTTTGCAACCGTTTTATTAATATCCGCTCGCGCACGCACGATCAGATGGTACAGGCGGCTCGGAGTGGCAAGCAAAACATTGCCGAGGGATGTATGGCTTCAGGAACATCCAAAAAGTTTGAGCTGAAACTGGTTGGGGTGGCGAGAGCAAGTCTTGAAGAATTGCTCCTGGATTATCAGGACTATCTGCGACAGCATAATTTGCAGCTTTGGGGCAAAGACCACCAGAAGTCAAAAGAAGTCAGAACACTTTGCTATGCAAAGAATAGGTCCTATATGACCTATAAATCCTATATTGAGACTTCGCCACCGGAGGTGGCGTGCAACACGATAATTTGCCTGATTCATCAGGCAAATTATTTGCTGGATCAGCAGTTACGCACTCTTGAAAAAGCGTTTGTTAAAGAAGGCGGTTTTACTGAAAGACTCTACCGGATAAGGTCGGAGAGCCGCAAAAAAAGAAGATAAGTCGTATACGACAAATAGGTTCTATATGTACTCCGAAGATGACTTAATACCTCTCTCTGCTCTTCAGCACATATTGTTCTGTGAACGGCAGTGTGCATTGATCCACGTTGAACAACAGTGGGAAGAAAATCTTTTTACGGCTGAAGGCAAAATTATGCATGAACGTGTGCATGAAGAGGGTAGGGAGTCGCGTGGTAATATTCGTATTGAAAGTGGTGTTTCTTTGCGTTCACTTCGGCTTGGTTTGGTGGGCAAGGCAGATGTAATAGAATATCATAAACAGTCTGGTGACAGGTGGCATCCGTTTCCGGTTGAATACAAGCGGGGCAAGCCCAAAAAGGACAATTGTGATTCAGTGCAATTGTGTGCCCAGGCCATGTGCCTTGAGGAAATGCTGGATGTTGATATTCCAACAGGGGCATTATTTTACGGAAAAACCCGAAGGCGAAAGGATGTTGCGTTTAATGCTGCATTGCGTCAGGAGACTGAAAATACAGCGTTTCGGGTACATGAGCTTTTATCTTCAGGGATTACTCCCACAGCACAATATGAAAAGAAATGTGATAGCTGCTCACTTTTTGATATTTGTATGCCTAAAACCGCAGGGGATGGAAAATCTGTCAAACAATATTTAGATAAGGTGATTGAAAACTTGTGAAAAAACATTTAAATACGCTGTTTGTGACGACACCGGGAACATACCTTCACAAAGAAGGTGAAACAATTGCTGTCAAGGTTGATGGTTCGGTAAAATTGAGGTTACCGATTCATACAATCGGCGGTATTGTCTGTTTTGGGCAGGTATCATGTAGCCCTTTTCTAATGGGTTTTTGTGCTCAACGGAATGTGGGGATCAGTTTTTTAACAGAATATGGGCGGTTTTTGGCGCGGGTTCAGGGGGCTGTGTCTGGAAATGTTCTTTTACGGAGAGAACAGTATCGCAAAGCAGATAAAAAAGATTTTTCAGTTCATGTAGCAAAATCAGTCTTGGTCGGAAAAATTGCAAATTGCCGTACAGTTCTTCAGCGCGCATTGCGGGATCATTCAGAAAAGATTGAAACAGTAAAAGTTGATTATGCAGTGAAACGTCTGGGACATTCTTTAGGAAATGTGGAAAAAGAAGAAGATCTTGATGTGCTGCGAGGGTTTGAAGGCGATGCAGCGCGAGTGTATTTTAATGTTTTTGATCATTTAATTGTTTCCCAAAAAGAAGATTTTAAGTTTCAGGATCGTAATCGGAGACCCCCGCTCGATAATGTAAACTGTCTTCTTTCTTTTTTATATACACTGGTAATGCATGATGTGCGTTCAGCGCTTGAGGCTGTAGGGCTTGACCCTGCGGTTGGCTATCTTCATCGAGACCGGCCCGGCAGGCCGGGGTTGGCACTTGATTTAATGGAAGAATTTAGACCGTTCATTGCAGACAGGATAGTATTGTCTCTTATTAATCGTAAGCAGGTAAACAATAAAGGTTTTAAACAGGCGGAATCTGGTGCAGTTATAATGTCTGATGATACACGTAAGAAAATCCTTGTTGCTTATCAGATGAGAAAACAGGAAGAAGTTATGCATCTATATTTGGAAGAGAAAGTTACGATTGGTTTGTTATTTCATATACAGGCATTATTGATGGCTCGTTTCCTTAGAGGGGACATTGATGGTTATCCGCCTTTTATTTGGAAATAAAATGGAAAGGTTTTCTTTATGCTGATTCTCGTTAGTTATGATGTTGCAGTTAGTGATGATGGTGGTGCCAGACGTTTGAGAAGGATTGCTAAAGCATGTCAGGACTATGGGCAAAGAGTGCAATTCAGTGTATTTGAGTGTAATATCGATCCCGCACAATGGACTGTTTTGAAACAAAGGTTAATAGAAGAGATTGATTCAAACAGGGATAGTCTGAGATTTTATTATCTTGGATCAAACTGGAAACGCAGAGTTGAGCATGTTGGTGCAAAGGAATCTATCGATCAGGAGGGGCCGTTAATTGTTTAAAAGACTTGCGCGAACCCAAAGCCTTCTCAAAGCTGCTGGAAGGTTCGCGGATATCATTATGCTCTTGTAAATGGGGTTTCAAGTGCATAATGTTCTTTGATAATTGAATATTGATAATGAAATAAAACTGTTTTTATAGAGGTTCGCAAAAGCAATAGAATAATCATTGATATTTTAGTAGTTTATATGTATATAGTCGCACCCCTTGCGGGTGCGTGGATTGAAACATGTTATAGAACCTTTTGTTATACCGAAAACTTGGTCGCACCCCTTGCGGGTGCGTGGATTGAAACTAGAGATGGTGAGTGTTTTAATAGTAAAAGGCCATTCGTCGCACCCCTTGCGGGTGCGTGGATTGAAACCTTGAGTTGTGTAAGGCGATAGACTTAAACGTTAGTCGCACCCCTTGCGGGTGCGTGGATTGAAACTTGCATGAGCTTCAAAGGCCTTAAATCCCACGTTGTCGCACCCCTTGCGGGTGCGTGGATTGAAACAGAAGAAGGGCCTAATATCAAGCTAGGAAGCGGAGTCGCACCCCTTGCGGGTGCGTGGATTGAAACATCAATCCAATGATAAACGCTAAGCATAAAAATAAGTCGCACCCCTTGCGGGTGCGTGGATTGAAACATTTTGTCTTCGATGAGGGTTTTTTTGAAAAGATGTCGCACCCCTTGCGGGTGCGTGGATTGAAACTTGCAATTTTAAAAGGTGGGTCAAATTGATTAAAGTCGCACCCCTTGCGGGTGCGTGGATTGAAACTGATATTATTACGGTTTTTATTTCGGGTTTTTTGTGTCGCACCCCTTGCGGGTGCGTGGATTGAAACTTGAGATCATCAACCCGGCATTGTCCGGGAACTTAGTCGCACCCCTTGCGGGTGCGTGGATTGAAACCAGAATTAATAGTGGCATTAATCTGTTTTTGTAGGTCGCACCCCTTGCGGGTGCGTGGATTGAAACATCGGCCCAATCGAACGTCTGGAACCAGTACTTGTGTCGCACCCCTTGCGGGTGCGTGGATTGAAACTTTGAAACTATCATCTAACATCTTTTTGAAATAAGTCGCACCCCTTGCGGGTGCGTGGATTGAAACTAATGAAAACAATGGAAAATGGAGTTGCAACAAAGTCGCACCCCTTGCGGGTGCGTGGATTGAAACATTAAGGTGTGTGTGTGGCGTTCTGACACCCGATAGTCGCACCCCTTGCGGGTGCGTGGATTGAAACATTTTGTCAAACGACTCAGATTTTGTGACTATGTGTCGCACCCCTTGCGGGTGCGTGGATTGAAACTCCTGTTCCACTCTTCTACAGCACTTGTCATGGCGTCGCACCCCTTGCGGGTGCGTGGATTGAAACCATACGAAGAAAGGGTTGTTGAAATCCCAGACTGTTAGTCGCACCCCTTGCGGGTGCGTGGATTGAAACAGGGTGGTATGTTCGAAGAATATGATTATTTTTCAGTCGCACCCCTTGCGGGTGCGTGGATTGAAACAGGTTAGCAAAACTAGTGATGTAATAAACTATATGTCGCACCCCTTGCGGGTGCGTGGATTGAAACACAGCTTCCATACAAATAGCTTCTGTCTGTGTTTGAGTCGCACCCCTTGCGGGTGCGTGGATTGAAACCAGGAAAGTTTTGTTGAGCCAGTTGAGATTAATGACGTCGCACCCCTTGCGGGTGCGTGGATTGAAACTCCTGTTAATATTAGTATTGACTTGTGTATTAATGTCGCACCCCTTGCGGGTGCGTGGATTGAAACTTAAACGTGATGTAATAAACTATATTAAATAAAAGTCGCACCCCTTGCGGGTGCGTGGATTGAAACTTTACAGGCAAAAAGAAGCTATCAGCAATCTTGGTCGCACCCCTTGCGGGTGCGTGGATTGAAACTGTTTACCGTGTATCCTTCGGAAAAGTTAATCATGTCGCACCCCTTGCGGGTGCGTGGATTGAAACGTCGCTTGTTACATCAACATGAGATGTGGGTGTATGTCGCACCCCTTGCGGGTGCGTGGATTGAAACTTTACAGGCAATGGGCTTAAAATAGATGATACTGTCGCACCCCTTGCGGGTGCGTGGATTGAAACCAAATAGCCAACCATAACATACATAACGGATATTAGTCGCACCCCTTGCGGGTGCGTGGATTGAAACTTTGAATAAGTGCTACTCATAATTTTCTCCTTGGTCGCACCCCTTGCGGGTGCGTGGATTGAAACTAATACTCTCCAACAAAACCTGTGCTCTTTATCTCGTCGCACCCCTTGCGGGTGCGTGGATTGAAACTTGATAAACCAAAACCACCAAAACACCTGTTTATGTCGCACCCCTTGCGGGTGCGTGGATTGAAACTCCTCTTTATTGATGTTTAAGATTTCAAAAGTACGTCGCACCCCTTGCGGGTGCGTGGATTGAAACCTAATACAAACATCATAAGCATAAGCAGCATCATGTCGCACCCCTTGCGGGTGCGTGGATTGAAACTATATAATCAAAATCACCCCTTTTATGTAATGCAGTCGCACCCCTTGCGGGTGCGTGGATTGAAACACTCCAGCCAAACACAAGCTGGAAAAATAGCTTTGTCGCACCCCTTGCGGGTGCGTGGATTGAAACTTACACCAAAGATAACCTTGCTGTTAATTAATGAGTCGCACCCCTTGCGGGTGCGTGGATTGAAACTTTATAGGCAATGGGCACGGCCCATCATACAAAGTCGCACCCCTTGCGGGTGCGTGGATTGAAACAAGATAAAAGTCGGGGGCCACCACCATATATAGGGGTCGCACCCCTTGCGGGTGCGTGGATTGAAACGATATAGCCAGTTGATTGATGTTAAAATGGTGTCGTCGCACCCCTTGCGGGTGCGTGGATTGAAACATTTTATACCTCTTGATTAATTGTTTACATACCAGTCGCACCCCTTGCGGGTGCGTGGATTGAAACTTGATATATACCAACTACCAGCTCTTTGATATATGTCGCACCCCTTGCGGGTGCGTGGATTGAAACAAGATAAAAGTCGGGGGCCACCACCATATATAGGGTCGCACCCCTTGCGGGTGCGTGGATTGAAACTTTATAGGCAATGGGCACGGCCCATCATACAAAGTCGCACCCCTTGCGGGTGCGTGGATTGAAACTTGAATCGTACCTATTAAGCGGTTTAATATTAAGTCGCACCCCTTGCGGGTGCGTGGATTGAAACCTTTGATTAGTTGATTATACTAGTTTAAGTTGAGTCGCACCCCTTGCGGGTGCGTGGATTGAAACCGACAAAGGCTTTGCCCGTCCGGTCTGATCAACTAAGTCGCACCCCTTGCGGGTGCGTGGATTGAAACTAGATAACCTTTAACAACTAACAGCTGGCACTATGTCGCACCCCTTGCGGGTGCGTGGATTGAAACATGACCTCCATTAACTGAAGTCGCTCTAACATAATGTCGCACCCCTTGCGGGTGCGTGGATTGAAACTTACATGAAAGGTTAAATGAGGTATAATTTTGGCAGTCGCACCCCTTGCGGGTGCGTGGATTGAAACTCAATAGGTAGATAGTAAAAACGTACAGTTTTAGTCGCACCCCTTGCGGGTGCGTGGATTGAAACTTCTGTTCGCAATTTTGTTCGCTATGATTGTAATGTCGCACCCCTTGCGGGTGCGTGGATTGAAACAGACCATAATCGACAACTCAAAGAATCCTGATTGGTCGCACCCCTTGCGGGTGCGTGGATTGAAACACAATACCGCCATAATGCATCACCATAATCAGCGTCGCACCCCTTGCGGGTGCGTGGATTGAAACAACAAAGGTTATTGTTTCAAGCATATAAGCAGCGTCGCACCCCTTGCGGGTGCGTGGATTGAAACTGATAGTTCAAAGAAATTGATTATAGCCCTTGTTTCGTCGCACCCCTTGCGGGTGCGTGGATTGAAACTTTTAAAACAACACAGTCTTCTGCCTTGCTTGGTGTCGCACCCCTTGCGGGTGCGTGGATTGAAACTTGCTTAATTTCTGCAAAGGCTGTGATATCTGCGTCGCACCCCTTGCGGGTGCGTGGATTGAAACAAGTATTTCAATAGCATATTCTGCCTTTTCGATAGAGTCGCACCCCTTGCGGGTGCGTGGATTGAAACCGCAGTTATGGCATTTTCGTTTCATCTTGAATTGCGTCGCACCCCTTGCGGGTGCGTGGATTGAAACTGTTAAGCTTGACGCTTGTAACATCAACCTGTGGTCGCACCCCTTGCGGGTGCGTGGATTGAAACATTAATGGTCTTAAAAGGCCCTAAGTTCGATTGTGTCGCACCCCTTGCGGGTGCGTGGATTGAAACCAGTTGATATTGATTGTTATTGTTTTCATAATTAGTCGCACCCCTTGCGGGTGCGTGGATTGAAACTGATCTGCTGCTGCAACTGCGTCTTGAATTGCTTTGTCGCACCCCTTGCGGGTGCGTGGATTGAAACTTTTATATGCTGTGTTAAATGATTAGTGTCTTTACGTCGCACCCCTTGCGGGTGCGTGGATTGAAACAGAGTTGTATACAGAGGATTTTAAAACAAAAAAAGTCGCACCCCTTGCGGGTGCGTGGATTGAAACTGATACATAAGCTTTTGCATTACCACAAATTAAAGTCGCACCCCTTGCGGGTGCGTGGATTGAAACCCACAGCCTTACCGTATAGACCCCATCAATCAGCGTCGCACCCCTTGCGGGTGCGTGGATTGAAACTCTTGATTATACATGTATCTTGTAAACTTTTTTGGTCGCACCCCTTGCGGGTGCGTGGATTGAAACAGGTTATTAATATTGTATATTGCCGTCTTACCTAGTCGCACCCCTTGCGGGTGCGTGGATTGAAACTTATATACAAACTATTTTCATTTTATCATCCAACCGTCGCACCCCTTGCGGGTGCGTGGATTGAAACATTCTGGCCTGTACTCTATGACCGCCAGAAACAGTCGCACCCCTTGCGGGTGCGTGGATTGAAACACCATACCGACCAAGTATAGTTTAGCAAAAGCAGGTCGCACCCCTTGCGGGTGCGTGGATTGAAACTTTGACAATCTACGCTCAAGCTCATCTACATTATGTCGCACCCCTTGCGGGTGCGTGGATTGAAACTAAACAATAACTTTGGAGGAATATTATGGCGAAAGTCGCACCCCTTGCGGGTGCGTGGATTGAAACTAATTGTTCAGCAGGGATACATAAAAAATATTATGTCGCACCCCTTGCGGGTGCGTGGATTGAAACATCGTTTATTTCAATTCCCCGATTAGTGAGGATTGAGTCGCACCCCTTGCGGGTGCGTGGATTGTAACTCTGCGTTTATCAAACAACCATCAAAGGTTATTTTAGTCGCACCCCTTGCGGGTGCGTGGATTGAAACTCTGCAAAGTGTTTTGCCCCGCTTACACATAAATGTCGCACCCCTTGCTGATGTGTGCGATTACCCAATTAACAATAGTAAAATAGTCCGATGAACCGGTAAAAATCTCCGGATTTAGTACCTGGTCTGTGAAAGAGAAGAAATCTCGAAATGGCCGCAATCCCCAAACTGGTGAGGCGATGATTCTGGAAGAAAGGCTGGTTGTGATGTTTAAAGCGAGCGGGTTTTCTAGGGGAAAGCGGAATGTAGAACCACCAGTAAACCGCCAGTTAATATTGATCATACTTCATAACCTCTTAATATTACATCGTAATTTTAAAGGGGTCGGAGGTTCAAATCCTCTCGCCCCGACCATAACTTTCTAAGTAAAATCAGCTACTTAACTCTTTTAAAATCCTCAAAAAACCGTCCCCCAACCGTCCCTCAGTCTTCCATTGCCTCTCGCAT
>Ga0222639_1000563_pt1 | contig 16672 bp, 14 predicted proteins | sample AntAcemetagen185_FD_179863 | JGI IMG/M metagenome (GOLD analysis project Ga0222639, IMG submission 179863) | Saline water microbial communities from Ace Lake, Antarctica - #185 | ecosystem: Environmental > Aquatic > Non-marine Saline and Alkaline > Saline | place: Antarctica: Ace Lake...
TGTCCATTACAACGTCTTTCATGCTGAACTCAAGAATGCCTCCTTTATCCTCCATGGCATAAGCGGCATTGGTGAACAGGTTCATTAGAATCTGGTGAACCTGCGTGGCATTACCCATTATCAAAGAGTCGCTTTCGATGTTCTGCTTGATTTCAATCGTGGTCGGAATAGAGGACCTGATAAATTTAAGCACTTCAGTTGCAATTATATCGACCTGGATCGGTTTTAATTCCTCCTTTGATTGTCGTGCAAAAGCCAGTATTTGCCTGACAAGATCCCTCGCCCGTTTTCCTGCCGTATATATCTCTTGAAGATTGTCTTCAATGTGAGTTCCTTTTTCAACCTCGTCCAGCGACAGTTCAGTATACCCTATGACCGATGTCAGAATATTGTTAAAATCGTGGGCAATACCGCCGGCCAGATCGCCGATGGATTCCATCTTCTGGGCTTGCAGCAGCTGGGCCTCGAGCCGCTTTCGTTCACTTTCAGCCCGCTTTCGTTCCGAGATGTCCTCGAATAGACCCACGGCGCCAAAAACCTTTCCATCTTCACCGATAATGGTCTGGTAAATAGCCCTCATGGATGTAGTTTTGCTGCCGGTGACAGACAGATAATCTCCTTCGTAATACCCCAGTTGGCCATTGAGAGAATCTTTGACCGCCTTAAGCATTTCTTTGTCATGCAGTCTTTCGAGCATGTTAAACCCCAGAATGTTTTCCCTTGGGGCTGCCATGATCTGTGTAAAATTGTCATTGAAATCCCTGATAATTCCGTTGGCGTCAAAATGCATAACTCCCAACGGAGCATTGTTGAAAATCATGCGATAACGCTCCTCGCTCTCCCGAAGCGCATCCTCTGACCGCTTTTTTTCGGTCATATCAGTAATGAATGCAAAGGAGCCCGATATCTCCCCGGATTCGGCTATGATTGTTGTGGCATTAAAATAGGTGTGCAGGTCTTCACCGTTCCTTTTTTTCAGGGTAATTTCATAACTGCGATGTTCTGTCCTAGATATTTTTGAAGATTGCTCAATAAAAATCTTGCGGTTCTTATCATCCACAAAGTCAAAAGGTGTTTTCCCAAGCATCTCATCTTGACTGTAGCCCAGCATTTTGCAAAGAGCCGTGTTAACTTCGATGGTTTTGACTTCAGGATTTAACAGCCAGCATCCTTCCGATGTATTTTCCAGAAAGGTTCGGTATTTTTTCTCGCTCTCTCGCAGCGCCTCCTCCGTCTGCTTAAGCGCCGTTATGTCTCGAACGGACAATTGAAAAGCAGCCCGCTCCTGCCAATGCACCGGAACCACGCGCAATTCCGCTTCACAAAGCAGATCACCTTTTCTGATAATGACAGAATCTTGCGCTTTATCCGTTGAAATGGGAAAGCCGAAGTTGTAGCCAAGAAAATCTTCTTTTCTTTTGCCGAAAAGCTCCTCAGCGGCGGGATTCGTGTAGAGAACGGTGCCGTCCGTGTCCACAATAACGATACCATCGGCATTCTTCTCCAAAATAGCGGACAGATTCTCTTCAGATACGCTAAAGGCGTCTTCAGTCTGTCTTTGAGCTGCCACTGTTTTTTCAAGACTGTCTATTCTGTCTTGCAGGGCACTTATCTGCTCAACGAGTTGCTCTTTGGTCAAATCTTTATTTTCCATTTTTGGCACCTATCCCATATTGCCTATTCTTCGTATCTCTTTCCGAAGTCGATTCCATCCTTGTTAATCGCATACTGAAAAATATCAGTGGAATGCCAGGAACCCCTCATCTTCAAAATATTAAATATCCTTTTGACCCTTTGAGCACGTTCCACATAAAGCAGAACTATTATCCCGTCCACAATGGAGCTTAAGCGCATAATATTCGTATCCATCGAAGCCAAAAGCTGTCCCCTTGTTGCCCCGAAATTTGTACTTGAAAGATAATTCATCAAACAGGCAATGCCTTTAGTTTTAAAAAAAGACGCCGCCTGATACAAGAATTGGCGCACGGACTCTTCTGACATCGTGGCAGATTGTAAACTTGAAACAGAATCGATCATTACCCTTTTCGCCCCGATTTTGTTTACCGCGTTCACGATCTGGTAGAGCAGCTTATCGTTGGAAATATCAATCAAACTGGGGGAGACAAAAACCAATTTTCCTTCCTTCTCATATTTAGTAAAGTTAAAGCCGAATTCTATGGCCGTCTTTTTTACCTGCTCAATGGGCTCTTCCAAAGCAATACACACCGTTCTTTTGCCCTCTTTGATCCCTTGAGCTATAAAATGCATGCCGAATAAAGTTTTGCCGGTGCCGGTGTTTCCGGAAATCAAAAGCATATGCCCTTGCGGAATACCGCCCCCCAGAGCATCATCTATGCCTTTTAATCCAAACTTCTCCCGGTTTTTAAAATCGGTTTTAGATACCATGCGGTTAACTTCTATTTTCGGAAAAACCTCCAATCCGGCATTGGTTACATCAAACTTTACGACGCCGCTTCGGTAACCAACCCCTCTTAATTTCTTGATAAACATTTTGCGTGTGAATTGCTGCTGCCCGGGCTCTAAAGACAGCTCCACCACTCCGTCCACCACATACTCCTCCACCCCGTGGCGCGAAGGGCCATTCGTTCTGTCACCGACTTTTTCTGCGGTAATGACAGTCGTCACGCCAAGCCTTTTTAATTCATCACAGATATTGTAGATCACCTCACGGATAGCATCCTTATTGGTAAATTTGGAAAAAAGCATGCTTAAGGCGTCAATGGCTGCGCGTTTTGCCTTGACCTGGTTAACCGCATGCTTTATCCTTTCGACCAGGCCGGAGATGTCGTATTCACCGGATTCCTTTGTTATCACGTTATCCGGAGATGCGTCCACAAAGACCAACTTTTTTTTCCTGATCAGCATATCGAAATCCCAGCCGAAACTCTTCACGTTCTTGATGATATCGCCGGGGTGTTCCTCAAAGGTAATATACACGGCGTTTTCATTATGCTCGGTGATTCCCCTGTAAATAAACTCACTGGCAAACACTGTCTTTCCGGTTCCGGTTGAACCTGCTACCAGTAAAGCCCTGTCCTTCGGAATCCCGCCTTCCAGCACTTCATCAAAACCTTTGATGCCGGTGGGAATCTTTAGCACTCCGCTGCGCACTGCCGGAGACTTACCAGTTGATTTTGCTTTGGATGAACGGCCTTTTATTCTTGTAGCCATTTTAACCTCCCTCTATGTTTATCTTATTTATTTATTTTGTGGGATCAAATTCAAACCCAGTAGAACCTTTTCTTTGTCGGATAGATCACCAATGATTTTTCTTACCGGTGGGGGCAGTTTCATGATTAAAGTGGGAATAGCCATGATCTTATCGTCCTCAGCCAACTGCGGATGCTTTGTCACGTCTATCACCTCTAATTCAAAGATGGTTTCTGATTCCTGGGAAATAAGTTCTTTTAGATTTCTCAATGCCAGCTCACTGGCAGCGCTGGAACCTACAACATAAAGTTTCAAGATATATTTCTGTGGCATGGCGCACTCCTTTTAATGATTGCATTCAGGTGCTTCGCATCTATTATTACGGCTTATCCTTCATTAATTGATTAAAAGTCTCGTAGAGTTTTTCGACACAGTGTGGCGATGTTTTGATTCAACAATACTTGCATTATCCTTGAGACCTGCCAGTTTCATGTATTCTCGCTGTATCCTCAAGTTTCTTGGTCTTCAAAATTTAACGATCGGAAAATCATTCTTTAGTTTGTTCATCACCATAAAGGTCCATGTCCGGATAATATTTTTTTGCACATTCCTGGCAAATACTATGGCTGAATTCCGCTTCAGAGTGATCTCGGATATATGATTCGATTTGACTCCAGTAGCCTTTGTCATCTCGAATTTTTTTACAATGGGAACAGATGGGCAAGAGGCCACTTAGGGTTTTTGCCTTGTCCAGGGCCCCTTTGAGATCTCGCAGGGTGCAACCGAGCTGTATGTGCGTCTTAACCCTGGCCTTAACTGTCACGGGATTGAATGGTTTGGTAACATAATCCACGGCGCCAACGTCAAAAGCGCGGGCCGCATCCATTGCCTCCGAAACCGCCGTCACGAAAATAACCGGAATGTTTTGGGTCTTCTTGTTTTCCTTGAGTCTTTTACATACCTCGTAACCGTCGATGCCGGGCATAATGATGTCCAGTAAAATCAAATCCGGCACGGTGTCTCCCTGGGCTATTTTAAGGGCCTGTTCGCCATCTTTTGCCGCCATTATCTTGTAGTCTGCATGCAAAAAATCAGATAGCACCTTGATATTGTAACGTTCATCATCCACGATTAAGATACGATGGGGTCTTTCCATTTTTTCTCCTTTGTGCTCAATATGATTCGGGTCGTTCAGAAAGGCCAAAAGACCGGTTACGGCCATTTTCCTTGGCTTTGTAGAGAGACGCATCCGCCGCTTCGATCAGCTCAAGAGACGACATTTTCTGAGCGGCAGAAACAGTTGCTACACCCAAACTGAGGCTGACATGCGCCGCGACATCCGAATCAGCGTGTTGAATATTCAACGCTGCCACGGCACACCGAACCTCTTCGGCGATGTGCATTGCCCCTTCCATGCCGGTTCCCGGAAGGATCATCGCAAACTCCTCGCCGCCATAACGGGCGGCAAAATCGGAGGCCCTTTTCAAAACACCCTCAATGGCTTTTGCCACTCGCCGCAGGCAGGCATCGCCGGCTGCATGTCCGTATTGGTCATTGTATTTTTTAAAAAAATCGATGTCCATCATTATCAGTGAAAGTAAGGAGCCGTCTCTTGTCGCCCTGAGAATCTCTTTTTCAAGGGTGGCATCAAAGCTGCGACGGTTGGGAATTTCAGGGAGACCATCCTGTGACGCCATGCGATCAAGAAGGTCGGTTTTGCGTTTCAATTGGATGTGCGTTCTGACCCGAGCCCTGACAATGACCGGTTTAAAGGGCTTGGTGATGTAGTCCACAGCACCCAACTCAAATCCTTTGGCCTCGTCATCGGGGGCATCCATAGCGGTAACGAAAATAACCGGGATGTCCATCGTCAGGCGGTTGGCTTTCAATTTTTTGCACACGTCATACCCATTGATGCCTGGCATCATGATGTCCAGCAAAATCAGATCCGGTGGATTGGGTCCCTGGGCGGCCTTCAGTGCCTGCTCTCCGTTTTTGGCCGCCATGATCTTGTGATCTGCCCGCAAAAAATCCGTCAGCACTTTGATGTTGTATCGCTCATCATCCACAATCAGGATACGACCGGCTTCATCCATGTTTTGCGTCTCCTTCTTTCACGAAAATATGTTGTTGATGGCCACAGGTGCACTATAAATAAGTATGGCTCAAGGCCTCTCTGAGTTCTGCCAGGGTTTCCAGCGCTTCTTCGAAATCCAGGCCCGCCACCTGTTTTGCAAGCCTGTTACCCAACTCGGTGTGAACACTGCCATAAAGATGAAGCAGTTGGCTTATCTCTTTTGCCTGTTCCTCCGCATCAGGGTCCATCTCCTCAGCCAGCCCCTGAAGTTGGTCCAAGAGGGGCGTGATCTTTTCCATACGGATGGGTTGGGTATTTTTGTTTTTCGGGTCTAGGGGTGCCTGTGGTTTCATCTTTCTTTGAAGATCTTCGACAACGCCTCGCAAATCTTGGGCCAGCGTTTCTATCAAGGGGTCAAAGACTCGGAACTGGCCTTCCTTTAACGCGGTTTCCACTTTTTGGGCACTTTCATATAGTGCCAGGGCGCCGATCCCGCCGGCAACGCCCTTAAGGGTATGCGCCGTACGATGGGCCACCGCCATGTCATTTAGTGCCAGTGCATCTAAAATAACCTGATGGTCCCTGCCGTGATCCTTGAGAAAATCCTTGAGAACCTCGCTGTAAAGTGCCCGATTCCCCCCGGTTCTCCGCAATCCAATCTCGATATCGATGCCAGCCAGGCATTCGGGCAGCACTGTCTTTTCCGCCTTGCTCTCTTCCCGTGGGGTCGTGGGCGGTACCGGGTCTCGCTCACGGGCCGGTATCCATTTAACCAGGATCTCAAACAGAATTGCCGGCTCGATGGGTTTGGCCACATGATCATTCATGCCCGCTTCAAGACATTTTTCACGGTCTCCGGCCATGGCATTGGCCGTCATGGCGATGATCGGTAGTTGCACAGCGGATCGTTTGCTGCGGATGGTCCGGGTGGCTTCGAAGCCATCCATCTCCGGCATTTGGATATCCATCAGAATCGCGTCAAAAAAAGTGGTTTCGGCCCACTTGACGGCCTCTTTGCCATTATTGGCGATGGTTACGTCCATCCCCGCCTGAGTCAAAAGCTCCTGTGCCACGCGTTGATTGATCTTGTTATCTTCCGCCAGAAGTATTTGCGCGCCTTTGATGCCGTCTATCGTCTTGATTTTCCATTGGTCCGCGGATTTGCCGGCCCTTCGAAATCCGCCTTTGTTACTGAGTACATCCACAATCGTATCAAACAGGGTAGAAGGGGTCACCGGCTTGTTAAGAAAACCTTCCAGCCCCACCTCCTCGGCCTGCTGCATCACTTCATCCTTGCCGCAGGCGGTCACCATAATAAGAGTGGTGACATCAGCCAGCCGTGGTGATTGCTTGATCCGCCGTGCCGCCTCAATACCATCCATGCCGGGCATGATGTTGTCCATCAGCACAAGGCGATAGGGGTCATCGGCCGGCGCCTTTTCAAGTATTTCCAGAGCCGCTTTGCCGGAATCAACACAGGTAACCCTGAAGGAGAAAGATCTGAGGATTTCTGCAAACATTTCCCTGGCACTGGCCACATCATCCACCACCAGTACTTTCAGTTGATCCAAATCCATTGGAAAGTCAGCTTTCCCCTCCTCTGCTACCTTAGCCGACCGGCCAAACACGGCGTTGAAAATAAAAAGGCTTCCTTTTCCAGGCTCACTCTCAACCCGGATCCGGCCTTCCATCTGCTCAACCAGGTGTTTGGAAATCGCCAGACCCAGGCCCGTGCCGCCAAATTTACGCGTGGTGGAGGCATCCGCCTGGGTAAAGGATTGAAAGAGCTTGTTTTTCTGATCCGGTGTCATCCCAATCCCCGTATCTCTGACTACCACTTCAAGCGCCACCGTTTTTTCGGTGATGTCAATCGGTCGGATACGGACGACAACTTCACCCGATTCAGTAAATTTCACCGCGTTACCGGTAAGATTCAGCAGCACCTGGCCAAAACGCAAAGGATCGCCCACCAGGAAAAGCGGTGTTTCCGGAGCAATATCAAACAAAATCTCAAGCCCTCTTTCCTGGGCCTTCATGGAAACCATGTTGCTGAGATTGCTCAGTACATCATCCAGGCGAAAGGGCACCGCTTCCAGTTCCAGTTTACCGGCCTCGATTTTGGAAAAATCCAGAATATCGTTAATAATGCCCAATAGCATCCAGGCCGATTGGTGGGTCTTTTCGACGTAATCACGCTGCTGAGGGTTTAATTCCGTCCCCAGACAAAGATGAGACAGGCCGATAATGGCGTTCATGGGGGTACGGATTTCATGACTCATGTTGGCCAGAAAATCGCCTTTGGCTTTATTGGCATTTTCTGCCTCTGATTTTGCGGTCTTCAATAACTGTGCAGTATGAAGGTGTTCCTCGATCTCTCTTTTCAAGATGACGCTGGACGCCCGGATCCTTCGATTAAGCCGGATAAAAATACTGATGGATGCGGCCATTACCATAAACAGGATCAGTACCAGCAGCAGTATCGGCCAATACTTTTTGACGACATCCCGAAGGGTGATCTTTCCAATATCTTTATAAGGACCCACCTTTAAAAACTTCAGGCATTCGTGCACACTCTGGTAGTTCAGCGGGATGGTCCACCCGCTGCACAAGGCGGATACCGCCGCTTTAGAGTCCGCCGGCATTTCAATTAATTTATTAGCAACCTTTTCAGCCAATTGATCGGGTGTATGCATGGTTTTAGCCATGGGCCATTCGGGGTATTCGTGCGTGGAGCGTAAAAAAGGCAAATGTACATTGCCGCTGCCGTGTTCATGGATGACATGAAAATCATCGCTGTTTATTTTCCCCTCCAGGTGCATACGTTCCAACGTATCTGTCCTGACGGTACCGGCGTCTACTTTTCCATCTCTGACAGCGTACACAACCGCATCATGGGTACCCCCGAACTGTAAGGCGGAAAAATCGGAAAACGGGTCAATGCCTGCCTCTTTCAAGGTTCTCCACGCCATTTGCCAACCCCCGAAAGATGTCTTTTCTACAGCCATAAACCGTTTACCCTTGAGGTCGTCCAGGTTTTGGATATCCTGACGGTTTTTCAAACAAAAAATAACGCCGCCGAATGTGGTGAAGATTCCTTTCGTCCGTTCATTTTTCAATGTGGCAATCCGGTTGACGCCATATTTGAGTTCCAATTCAACATAAATGGAGGGATTGGTTAGTATGAAATCAACGGCGCCCTGTTCTACCATTGAGGTGATATGATCGAAATCGATGGGAACAATTTTAAATCTTTTCCCGGGCATGGCCGCTGTCAGGTAATCCGCGGTGGGAGACCATTTTGCCAGGCAACGCTCAGTGCCCCTTTTTGCCAACACACCGATTTTTACGATTGAATCGGCAGCGAAGGCAAAATTGGCCATTAAAATTGTGGCAATAAGCGCCAACAAAATGACAAGGCTGTTTAATTTTATAATATTCTTCATAATTTTAGCTATTGCCTTTCAACCTCATCTATCGCTTTTCTGACAGCGTTTGCCAGATCGGCTTTGATAATCGGCTTGTAAACAAATGCCTTGATGCCCATTTCTGAAGCTGTTTCATCTGATATTCTTTTGCTGTAACCGGTACACAGAATAACAGAGATATCGGGCCTGATCTTCATAAGCTCGATGGCCAGCTCATTCCCGGTCATGTTCGGCATGGTCATATCGGTAATGACCAGATCAAAATCATTGGGTTTTGTTCGGAACAGAGCTAAGGCTTCTATGTGGCATTACCCATTATCAAAGAGTCGGTGTCAAAACTTGACACCATAGTTTCGGTTCTGGGCAGCAAATGAAAATGATATGGTGAAGAACGCCATAAGCATCTATCCTAGCCTTTCATGGCATATATTTCCTGTATCAATTATCCCATATATTAGCAACTTATAATGTGAAGAACTTCTCCTGTATCCCTCAGCCTGTCTCTATTTCTCCGCTTTATCCAAGTCGCTTTGAATATCTCGCTGAAAATCGCACAACAAATAGTCGGCATTGAGTGGCAAGGACAACTCCAATGTATACAGAAACTGGATTTCCGCCCGAACCTGCTTCACCTGACACTCCAGCAAATGCCCACCATGTTGCCGATCCTGCGACAGAAAATGCAAATGCAGTCCCGGCACATTCAGCGATGCCATAAAAACAGGGGTAAAAAAGCCCACCAATGTCCCCTCTATGTTGCTAAAATGGAATTCCGGCTGCTCTTTGGCCACCTCCACCAATGGCCGATAGTTCTCCTGTTTGGGGATAGAGCGCGTCTTAACCTCGCTGAACTCACCTTCAATGCGAAAGGCATAAAACAAATTCGGTGATGGCATGAGGGTCGTCAACCAGGCCAGAAACTCCGAGTATGTAAGCATGCCCCTTGAATTTCCGCAACTCATCGGGTGATAAAATGTGACACACGCAAAAGGCGTTAGAGTTTGCGAGCTCACTGAACTGACATTTCCATCAGAAGCGACGCGGTATATTTGCCCATCAAGCAAAACCATCTCACCATCCAGATCATTGAAGGTACCAAGTCCAAAATCGCCATGCTTTTGGATTTCGGCCAGGGGAATATTTTGCTCGTAAATCCCTTCAACCAGCGCATTAACCGGTGTACTCAGATAGATTCGACTCTTACTGGGATCAAACTTGGTTGCTCGACTCATTTTTTCTTCTCCTCAAAAGCCACCCAACGATAAGTAGTGACAGCTTCTGCGGCCATAGTGCCATATATAGATTCAATGGGTTATAAGAATAACATCCTGTATTCTGATAATCCTGCTTTACCGATCAGCCTTCAACCAATAATCCAATGGATGTCCCGCAAGGTCCCTTATTTTTCTACCTTTCTCTTCCTTCTCGAATAATATCTACTATTTCTTGAGTCGTAATACGCGCTTTGATTGATGGTACATCTAAAGGCGAAGAAGCTATCTTTTCTGGAACCAATGCAAAAGTTCTTCCGTCTTTCCTTCGAATTAGTACCTTTCCAGTATCTTCAGCCTGTTCAAGAACTATAGCAAGCTTTTGCCTGGCTTCTGAATATGTATAAACCTGCATTTTAAACCTCCATGGTTTCGATGTTGAGATTTTGAGCAGCTCTCTTTAACTTTCGATCCAACGTCAATAGCGGTGCTTTATGTCTAATAGCACAATCCAGGAAATAGGCATCGTATGCATACATGTTGGCTTGTTTGGATATTTTCAAGGCATTAACAAAGTCTGGTTTGATATACCGGAGGGGGATACTATCAAAAATTATAAGGCCCTTCCGAGCTTCATCAAGTGTCAACCTGTTCTGTTTAAACATAGCAGAAAAGGCATTGCCAATTTCCCAAGGGATAGAACCAGGCCCCATAAGTGTATTTCCAGTAGTAAATTCAATAATCCTATCACGTTCAGGTTCGCCAACAATAACTGCAATCAATTCTGCCTTAGAGATCAAGTTGGATCGTGATAGCCTGGCCTATATTCTCCATCTCAGTGGAGGAAATTGATCCTGCTGTATTAATTAGCCGCTTCTTGCTCACCGTGGTAAGCTGATCGGCCATAGCCTTGGCTTTTTTCCTACGAAACGTTACATATGTTTCGCTTGGGTAGAGTTTGCCAACGCTACTCGTCAAGGGCACGACTTGGACTCTGTTAAGAAAATGATTGGCAGCATCATTACTTACGATGACGGCCGGTCGCTGCTTGCGAATTTCACCTCTAACGGAAGGATCGAAGTTAATCCACCACACTTCACCTCTCTTCATCGTTTAAGTCTCCCAGTGTGCCTTCTGCCCACTCAAGGGCTTCGGATTCCCTGACACAATCAGCAGCCATCTCTTTATATGCAGCATACATATCTTTCCTGACAACATGAGGGCGAACTAACTCTTCAATAAAACGGCTGATTTTTCGTGGCCCAATAACTGACCGTAAGCCGTCATAGACCTCTTCGTCTATAGTCACTGTAAGTTTTCTTTGCATCACAAGCACCTCCTCAAATGCTACACGTATAATACACGTGTAGCATTTTGAAGTCAAGAGGTCAGAAAAAGATAGAAAAGGGGTCATAGAAAAGGGGTTCAGTCTGCCCTGTGATCCCTTTTGTTCATCAGACAAGGTTGCTGTCTTTTAGCGAGAGCGCCCACAGCCATGCAGGCAGGATTTGGATATGGCCTGCTTCGGTTTTCAGATGTTCCTCTTGATTTAACGTAACAATGGTGGCCTTTCTCAGACCGGATTCTTTCATGGCTTCCACAAGGGCCTTTAATTCACGCAATCGAGTCGCAGGAGTTTCCATTTCCGCCGCCACCTGGATCAGCAACTCCCTGCCGTGCATATCTGTTACAAGGAAATCCACTTCCCTGCCGCTCCTTGTTTTGTAATACTCAATGGTATCATACATTCTTCGCAGTTCCATAAAGACAAAGTTTTCCAGCAGATGGCCCCATTCCGACCGGACGTTGCGGGAACACGCATTGATAAGTCCTGTATCAATGACATAAATTTTTCGTGGGTTGACCATACGCGCCCGTTCCGAGCTGCTGTGGATATATACCTGAAAGAAAAGATACGCGTCAGAAAGATAACCCTGATATTCGTGAAGGGTGTTTTTACCGCATGAAATACCCTGGGATCTCAAATCATTATAAAACTTGTTGATGCTGAAAAGAGATGCCGGCGCATTCATAAGATGCCTTATCATATAACGAAGCGGGACGATGTTTGATATCCGGTAGCGCTCTACGAGATCGCGCAATATTACAACGTTCAGATAATCCTGAAGAATGCGAATTCTGTATTCGCCGGCGATATTCTGGACTTCGGGAAATCCGCCTTCGAGTAGATATGTCTTGAGCCGGTTTTCCAGAAGAGATCGCTTTCCGGCGCCGGGACGTCTGTTGCTTTCAGTATTGATTCCATTATGTTCAAGATATTCTGTGAAGCTGAATGGAAATATCTCGGTTGCAAGTGATCGGCCTCTTAGACTGGTTGCTATTTCATGGCTCAGCAGTTTGGCAGAAGAACCTGTGAGGCAGATATGTATATTTTCGGTATCTAAAAGACGCCGGACAAACTGTTCCCACCCCTGAATATTCTGAATTTCATCAAAAATGAATACGCATAATCCATCGCGAGCCTCTGGATAACGACGAAAATAGATATCGGGGATTAAATGCAGATCAGATGCTGTCATGGGATGAAGCCGCTCATCTTCCAGATTTAAATAGAGAATCGATTGCTTCGGCGTTTCTTTTGCAAGCAGGTCAGATATGACCTGAAAAAGAAACCAGGTTTTGCCGGTTCTGCGCATACCGATAACTGTATCTATTTTTCCGGGCAGCCATGGAAGTTGAATGTGCCGCCGGGTAAAAGAAGGAAGCGTCCGTTCCTGAAAATCGGCTATGAGTTGCTCAAGAATTGTTTCCATAAAAAATGTTTATCTCAATATTAAAGACAAATCAAGCATTATTTGTCTTTCGCTTAAGGACAATTTCGTAAGTTTATTTTTTGGTTGCGCCATTTGGTTAGTTTCCCAAGAAATAGAGAGTATGGGCAGATTCACAAGATGATAGCTATGGCTTGTGACCAATTACGTAAAATGTTGCCTGTGCAACCTCCGGAGAAGATAAACCCGTTGACATTGCCTTGATGTGTATATATAGTCAATATCATACACATACTTTAAGAAGCATTATTATGCGAACAAACATTGTTATAGATGACAAGCTTATGCATGAGGCCATGACTCTCAGCCAGTTAAAAACTAAAAAGGCTGTTGTTGAGTCCGGGCTTAAACTATTGGTTCAAATTAAAAAACAGGAACGAATTAAAGATCTACGTGGAAAACTTAAATGGGATGGTGACCTTGATGCAATGAGGGTGGATCAGTGATCCTGGTCGACTCATCAGTATGGATCAATTATTTCAACGGCATTTCCACGTGGCAGACAGATCTACTCGATCATTACCTTTCAAACACTCCTGTCATCATTGGAGATTTAATCCTCACTGAGGTTCTTCGGGGCTTCAGATCTAACACCGATTTTGAAAAAGCCAGGAACTTTCTCAGTGCTCTATTGTTCCGTCAAATTGGTGGATATAATGTCGCAATTCAAAGTGCCAGAAATTATCGATCCCTTCGAAAAGCAGGTGTTACCGTCCGAAAAACAATTGACATAATTATCGCAACATTCTGCATTATTGAAGGATTGACTTTACTCCATGATGATCGTGATTTCGATCCCATGGTTACACATTTCTCATTGAAAACACCTACGCCTAAGTTCCTCCCTATTTAAACAATATCTTCAAGCCGGCGTTGAACAGATGCGATCTGTCGCCATCGCTGCCTCTGAGCATACAGTCATAATCAAAATAACCCGTTATATTCTTGCCAAATGATATTTTCAGACTCGCGCCCAGGAAGAAAGAGTCTCTGGCCCCGTCCCGGCCTGAGATGTCGAAGGAGGACCCTGCCGCGGTAAACCGGCAGTGAAGCGATTCTGAGTCGGCCAGGTAATCATGATCCCACCGGGCCCTTAATTCCGTGGTCACGACAACTTTTTCAAGAGGGAAAGATCTCGCGGCGTGGTAACCCAGGAGGCTCAGCACTGAATCTGAATCAGACGAATCTATTTTCAGATTTGCCGCACCGGCGCCGTGTTCCTCATACCCCTCCTCATGGAGATAGACATATTCGATCCCGACAGTCGGGCCGAATCTCCAGCGATCAAGAGTCCAGTCATGCCCGCCGTTTATCGAGACGAAGCAGTCCTGTCCGTCGTGTTTGCTTACAGCTGTTCGGTCCAAGAAGGCAACCCAACGCCCCGAGTCAAACCTGTTCTGCCCAAAGCCAAACATTGACTCCGCATAGTATCCGCCAGCCTGGGCCTCATCGTCCCACAGGGCATACAGTATGCCCTTATAAGAATCATTATCGCTGATACTCCGGGAGGATGTCTCCTCAAGGCGTCCTTTGGTAAATGCCCCTGCCACTCCTCCCCTCAGGCTGTCATTGATACGAAATTCAATCCCCAGCATGAAACCCCACAGCTTCTCCCGAAAGGATGGGCTCTCGGAGATATCACCGTACCGAGCGTAGGACCCCAGAGTGGTGAACCACATGTCTGAATCGGGGGTCAATGGCCCCTCTGTGGCATTGCTGCTGTTCCGGGGTTCTTCCAGCATTCCCAAAGCTGGCACCCAATTATCGGCAGAAGCCAGCATCGGCCCTCCGATAGAGGTCTGGCCTGTCCCCTGATTTCTCTGACTCCGCTCGTTCCTTCCTCGAGTACGAATATGCTGTATGCTCCTGCGGGTATTGCCCAGTGCTAAGGCACTCGCCCCGGCTTGAAGCTTTGGCATCAGATCGTCCATGGCAACTCGAACTCCTCCAAGATCCAGCGTGTCAATCTGGTTGAGAACAACTGCCATGTCACTGGTAGCCGAAGGACGTAGCTGATCCAGAACACAGGATAGAGTCGTCTGGTCACCGTTGGCCGCCAGCGACTGATAGCTGTTACGGGTGATGCTCATGGACAGGATATTGGGAGTGGGGCTGCTCACTGTTGCATTCAGTACTGCCGCAGGGTCAACCTGGTCAAAGGCCCCCAGGAGCGTGCCCGCGGTCAGGAAGGTATAATCGCCCGCGGTAGCGTACCCGTACGGCACAATATGAAGTGTCCCGCCCTGGATATCAGCTGTGCCCGTCACCGCCAAGAGGTCGGAGTCGCCCCCGCCCACCTCGGTCTCCAGAACAGCACCGGCGGCATGGGTATAGTCCCCTGTGATGGTTAGGGTTCCAATGGAGTTGCCCGGCGCCACCGTGCCGCCGTTGAGAACATTGCCCGTCAGTGTTCCGTGCCCCCCCATCGTGCCCAGGGCTTCAACTGTTGTGGGTCCTGAAATAGCGCCGTTTATCCGCAGCAGGCCTTGCTGGATGCCTATAGAATCAAAGGCTGAACTCCCCGTCAGGGACCAGTCCACACCGTTCATTTTCAGGGTCTCAACGCCGGTAAAAATCTCATCCTCAACGCCGGTACCCTGCAGTTCCACATAGTCATCATCTCCAAAAAGACTCACACACCCCAACAGATCCGAACCCGTCTGGAGGATCAAACGCATGTTGTAAGAAGAGGAAGAGTAGATAGAATATGAAGTAGGCGCTGACGCCAGGATAGTGCCGCTGTTTACAATTGTCGTGTCTGCGTACGCGACTATTCCAAGTGCGTATCCCGCACTCGATGTAGCTTCGATGCGGTCCGTGTTGGTGACGGTCGCGGGTCCGCCGCTGAGTAAGATTCCTACTGCGGATGTGCTTGAAGCGTTTGCGACGATCTGACCGTTGTTGACAACAGTGCTGTGTGAGCGGCTGTCGGTCCACACGCCGTATGCCCTGGCATTCACACCATCGGCGCCGGCAGTAATCTCTCCATTGTTTTGAAGATCAACCTCACTGCCGCCGTTGAACAGCAAAACACCATACGCCAGTGCCTGATCGTTCGATGCGGAGGCGCTGGCGGAGATCTGCCCCGTATTTTGGACCTCATTGGCCTGGGCGCAAATCCCATATGCAATGGCCTGATTCTGCAGGCTGGTTGACGTGGTTTGAATCGAGCCCTGATTGGTGACGCTTCCCTGGGACCCACCCCACAAATACACGCCCCTGGCCGTGGTCAAATCGGCATCTGCCTCAGCAGTGGCGGATAAGGTGCCGGTGTTGGTCACGCTGCTTCCTGCACCCCCCCAGATATCAACGGCGTGCGCATTCGTGGTCCCGCCCGCACTCCAGGGAACCGCCTGTACCTCTCCTGTATTCTCCCAGGACACGTCTTCCCCGCCCCATGACTCATACAGAATATATGTCCCCTCCATACTCGCCCTGGCAGAGGTATATCGTATCCTCATATAGCCGTCTTCCCCCCAGTTTGTACCCCAGCTGTTGCGGAGGATCCAGTATCCCATCCCGCTGTCACCGGGATCGTCCTCCCAGCCTACAAGCGATACTGCATGATTTAGGCTGCTATAGTATGGCAGATCTGAATTGACAGCAGTGAGCGTGTTTTCAAAGATGCCACTCGGGTAAGCCTGGAAATCCGCATCAACCATGACGGCGGCATCAACTGCGCCGAAACTCTGGATGACCCGTTTGGTTGTCTCAATGTCATTGGGGGGGATGCGATACCATTCATTGAAACCTGTGCGTGGCGCATCCCAGTGGTGGTTATCCGACCCGGGATCGGTGGTGACATACGGAAAGGCTGACTCCAGAGGAACCCCATGTTCCACAAACCCGGTCAATTCCTCATAATCATAACTGGCTCCGTTACAGCCATCGAATCCTTCATAGAGGGGGCTCAGGCTCCAGACAATAAATGATTCGGAAAGGTCGACCGCCGCCGCGTCGTAAAGGCCATAGTGCCGGTTATAGGCACTCTCGGCA
>Ga0222639_1000565_pt1 | contig 16621 bp, 25 predicted proteins | sample AntAcemetagen185_FD_179863 | JGI IMG/M metagenome (GOLD analysis project Ga0222639, IMG submission 179863) | Saline water microbial communities from Ace Lake, Antarctica - #185 | ecosystem: Environmental > Aquatic > Non-marine Saline and Alkaline > Saline | place: Antarctica: Ace Lake...
CACAACCAACAAATTTTTACATAACAACAAATGAATACGCAAATTGTACCTATTCTTTAGATGGATCAAGTAATTTAACAATGTCAGGCTCAAACTTAACTCACACAGCAACTCAATATACTGGAGACGGTACACGTACAATTATATATTATTGTACAGATAATTCAGGAAATATAGGTTCAACCTCAAATACATTCACAGTCTCTCAAGTAATAGGCGGAGGAGATACAAGCGGAACAACAACAATGGAAAATATAACCACAATAATCAGTGAAATTCCAGAAAAAATAATAGAAACAGGAGAATCAATTTTAGACATAATAAATAGGAGAGTAGAAGATGTAGGAGATACAATAAATAAAGTAGCCCCAGATACAATAAGTGAAATAAATTTATCGGGATGGGATTGGATTATTATAATGGTTGGAATTTTAAGTATAGCAGGAATCCTTATATTCACATTGACTAAATGGAAATAAAATGAAAATTCCAAAACCTGCAACAATTCTAATTACTTTAGTAATTTACACCTTCTTAACTATGTTTTTAAGTATAACTATGGTGCTTGGAAATGCAGAAATAATGAACGAAGCAATCTCCTTTAATCTTTTCTTATTCGGATTAATTTATATAATTGGTCTAGTAATCACATTAGCGATGACGTTTGCTTTATTTTTTATTCGTAAAAATAATAATCTAGGAGACAGTATAGGATTTGTAGACAAAGGAGAAAAGCCCTCTGTTAGTTTCTTTAAAAGATTCACATATCCTCAATTAATATGGATGTCTACAATTTTCTTTGGTTGGTTATTTCTTGGTTTTAATCTATTGGGATCTCAAAGCTTTACAGCATTTAAATTCTTACCACAACAATTCAGCAAGATAGATAGTTTGCTTTTTAGTTCTTTATTAATACCTGGAGCAGAAGAAATGTTATCAATGGCAGTAATTAGCGTATCAGTTTTAGTTCTAACAATATTAGCATTAAAATACAAATGGAGTCCAAAAGAATATGCACTTTACTTCTTTGGTACAATACCAATAATAGTAGGTGTATTCGCAGTTATTTGGCACATGACAGCTTATTCAGGTTCTGACGTAGCATTAGTAACGGTATTCTTCTTCTGGACGATAAAAACACTTATAGTACTAGCGACAGGTCTATTCATTATAGGTTTTATAATTCACTTTTTCAATAACTTCTTTATTGACTTTGTGAGACTTTTCACATCAGACGCAGTAAGAACATGGGCTTTAGGAATAATGATAGGAATAACATTATTATACTTACTTTTCTATAGAAAAAGATTATTAGGAAGTAAACAAAATGAAGATTAAAGAAATATTAATGCAATGGGTAGGAGAAACAAAAGAAGATAGGATTTGTTTAGGAATAGGATATTTGGGAGTATTATTATTAATATTTATAGGATGGGTGTTGTATATATTATGAACAAAAAATATTATTATGTTTTAGGATTAGTCTTACTTTGTAGTTTATTTTTTTTTAGTTTTTCTGGTGCTTTATCTTTAAATATATTTAGTAATGAAGAGGCTTCAGAAAACATAACATTTAGCGGAAATCAAAACATTACAAGAAATATAAAGATTTACAGAAATGCGAATGTCACAAGTGCTTTTATGAATTTAAGTGGTTATTCTAGTATGGGAGAGTGTTTTCAAGAAACTGCAAATGTGTCTACTGCTTGTGGGGGATTAAGCACTGGACAATATAATTTTAATTATGGAATATTACAAATAACATATAAAAAACCAAGTGATTTATTTAATGTGACTTGGCAAGTAAAACATGGTTGTTTAGATACTTATACTGTTAATATCCCAGATAGTTGTATAAATTACGATAACGAATCAATACTTCTAAGATTAATTTCTTATACCACTTATGGTACAGGAACAGATACAGCATCCAAATCACATGGTCAATGTTATAATGGTTCATGGAATACTATAACAGAAATTAATTCGACTTCAACGTTAGGTTCTATAACTAATGATAGTCGACATCTTCTATATGATGAAAATTATTTAACTGGTCAATTCTTTAGTAATGATATAAGTCGATGGATGATTACAACTTCAGGAGATTGTATTGGAGGAATGATTTATGAAGAAGGTATTAAATGGATAGGTGGTAATATAACAAATCCATATATACAAATAAACAATACGCAAATTTGGAATTATAATGGAGCATTTAATTCAACATTTTCACCAAATAAAACAGAAGATTTCTCATCTATATTAAATACAGCTTTAAATAATGGAAATTGCGATTGTATGGGATGTACTTTAATAGATAATGATTGCAATATACCTATAATTTTTCATTCTGATAATGTAGGTAACCTTACATATTCAGACATAGAAATAAATTACACAACAAAACCATTCATAACTTTAATATCACCAGAGAATAATTCTTTTTCTCCATCATTAGAGACATTAATATGTAATGCAGTAGACGAAATAGGAATAAATAACTTATCCTTTAATATTTGGAATTCAACTGGAAATTCATTAGATTTATTATTAAATAAAACAACTTATTATGAATTTGAAGGAAATAATAAAATAAATTATAATAATTCAGTAGCTTCTGAAAATTTTACAATAGCTATATGGTTCAAACATAAAGAAACAACTACAAATTGGAAAAGATTATTTGAAGATGGTGGATATGGAAAAGGAGGATATTCATTACAGACAGGAATAGCAGGTTCGGATAGTGTTACTTTTTATACTGGAAGTGCGACAGGATGGAATACTAGCGTAGGCTTTAATGTCACAAGAGATGAGTGGACACACTTTGTAGGAACATTTAATGGGACAACTTTGATAGTATATAAAAATGGAGTAGAACAAAATAGAACTGAATCAGAATATACTTCACCACTAAATAGCCCGAATAGAGAATTTGCGAATAACTATAATGGGTATATGGACGAAATACGTATCTACAATAAAACTCTAAATTCTACAGAAGTGTCAACGGTTTATAATTATGGAAGAGAAGAAATACAAGGAGAAACAACGAGATTAATAGGTCTTTACCATTTAAATTATACAACAATAGCAAAAGATTCATCAACTAATAACAATAACGGGAATATAAGTGATGGAATAAATTTAGAATTATCAAACATAGTTAATTTTACATCATCAGATATATATAAATGGAACTGTGTATCTTATAATAAAAACAATGCTTTTAATTCAGCAAATTATAATTCAACATTAAATGTAGATATAGATGTAACAATAATTAATTCGCTTATCCCAATAAATAACGCTTGGGTAAATCAAAACAACGGAAATATTATATTTTATTATACACCAAGTCATTCAACACAAATATTAGATACCTGTAAATTATATTCAAATTGGACTGGAAGTTGGGAGGAGAATCAAATAAATGATTCAATAATAATAAATGAACAAAATAATTTTTCGGTAGATCTATCTGAATTAGATGATTCTTTATATAAATGGACAGTATGGTGTAATACAACTATAGGAAGTGAGTCATTTAGTCAATTAGGAAATTATACATTAGGTATGGATAGTATAAGCCCGACAATAAACACAGTAACAATTACAACCACATTAGGAAGTCAATCAGTAAGCCTATCTACAAATTCTACAGATATAAATTTAGATTCATGTAGATATACAGTTTATAATCTAGCTGGAGGAGTAGACGGAACAAACGAAAATATAGTTTTTAAATGTTCAGAATCAACAAGCTTTTCGACTTCAAGTTATGCGACTTATAATTTATCGGTAATAGTTAATGATTCAGCAGGAAATGAAAAAATAACATACACAGCATTCACAACAAGCCCGATTACAGAAGGACAAGCAGGTGGAGGAACAACATTAATAATAGGTGGAGAAGCTGGTTGGATTATGGAAGTAAAAGACGGCGTTGCAAGATATGATAAAAAGATGCTACAGGGTACAAGCCTTAAATTAAGCGTTCAATTTGAAAACATAGGAGATTCTTCAAGAGAATTAACTTTGGTATGTGAAGATAAACAAGGAGATGTATGTAGATTCGTGGCATTCCCAGAAACAACATTTACGTTACCACTACTAAAAGACACAAAATTAAGAAAAACATTTAAGATAACAATTCCAGAGGATTATGAAATAGGAGATTATCAATTCAACATAAAAGCAATAGACGATTTATCAAGGTCTGGAGAAATAACGGTATTTTTAACAGTAAGCGAGGGCGGAACTCTATTAAGTATATTCACAAAATTAGGATCATCAACAGAATCGGGAATACCATATCTACTTATTTTTACACCAGTTTTAATATTCAGTATAATATTAAGTTCAATATTATTAAAGAAAGTTCCATTAAGACCAGTCTGGGTAATTTTAGTTTCAATATTATTAAGCTTCGGTTCGATAATGTTTATATGAAAAACGAACATTTAAATAAAAGGAAAACATAAAAGAATATGATAAAATTCATAAAAAAATATAAATACTGGATTATCGCATTAGTTATCATTTTAGGATTAGTAGCTTTTTTTTATTTTAATGGATTGCCACAAAGTATAAATCCACAATTATCAAGTATATCAAATAGTGGTTCTGGGAGAATATAATGAAAAAAGAAATTTTAGTATTGTTATTAATTTTAAGCTTATTTCCCTTAACAAGTGCTTGGTCTTATGATTATTCTGAATCCCATGGAGATGCTTCGGCATACGCAAAAGTAACAGGAATCTATCCAGAGTGCGAAGGCGAAGTTAAAGGATCACAATGTAAAGGACAATGGTATGCAGACATCTCTCATTATGGCGACCAATTTAAAATGGGATATAATTTTAATTCTTGGGATGAAACAGATAAGGTAGGAGATAACGGATTTTCTTCAAATAGTCTTTTTAATGTCCAAGACGGAAGATATTATTTTGATGGATATAAGGAAATACCAAGTTATATTTTATGTGCATGGGATTATGATGAATCAAATAATGGTGATTGGTTATGGGTTTCTCAATGCGGTGGTTATTTAGGAAATGGTTTTGGTTTGACTAACGTAAATTGTTTTTCTGGAGTTGGAGAATGCGAATTATCAAATTATTTATTATGTTCAAATGACCAATTAAGTAATCAAGGAATAACTATAGGAAAATGCGGAGTAGAATGTAAAATAAATTCAGATTGTTCAGACGATGGTTTCTTTGGAGAAAAAAGATGTGACGCATCAGGAGTAGATGAGGTAAAAGACTACAATCAAGGAAAATGTACAAGTTATAAATGCTCTCAAGAAAAAGTAGAAAAAACTTTTAAACAATGTGAATACGGATGTGAAAACGGAAGTTGTTTAAAAGAAAAACCGTTCGACATTTTTGAGATAGTTCCATACATAGTAATTATAATAATTTTTGGATTAGTAGCACTTATCGTATGGGCGAGAAGAAAAAAGCCTAAAAAGTAGTATTTATAAAGTATTAAAGCTTAAAAAACATATAAAACCATGAAAAATAAAAAAGGATTATTAGGAATTGTTAGTTTAGGAATACTTTTAATATTAGCATTTGTTTTTATAGCATTTTTCATATTTTCTCAAACATTCAAATTCACAATTATCGGAGTAGCTTTACTCGTTCTTTCTTTTGTAGTTCTTCTTGGCGTAAAAATAAAAGAAGAAAAAACAAAAATTATTATATTTATAGTTCTATTGGGTGCAGGTATGTTTTTTATTTTTGGTAGTGGAATGCTACAAAGTTTTGTGATGGATAGATATGTTGAAGTTCCATTTTTTGCTACTATAGAGTGTCAAAGAGGAATAACAAGTAGTTTCCAATATAACTTACCATCAGACGGAGAATGGTTTTACAAAGGAAGAAATTTACCAGAAAACGCAGATTCATATTCATTACAGGTGACAACACCAGACTACGGAATAATAAGCGTTGGTAAGAGATTGGTATATCAGATTTGTAATTCTAAATCATTTTGTTCAAATGAAAAAATAGTGACCTTAAACCGTAGAGGAGATATGGTAAACATAGGAACAGTAGACGCTGATAAATTTGTATGGATTCAACACCAAACCGCAGGATTTACAGGATGGGACGATCAAAGCGGAGCTTATTTAACAGTAACATATCAACCATTTATTTTAATTAGAGATGATCCACTAAGGGGCGGAAGACAACAGGTAGCAAACGTAATCGGATGTAATGTACCAACAAGCGACGTATCATGGACAAAAAGAATTACAGATTTCTCTGGAACAACAGGAATAGATGAATTCTCAGGAGATAACAAATTAGAGCCAGGAGAAATAATCAATTATATTTCAGGAGATATTTTAGCAGTAATGGAAGGCGGATTACAATCTGGCGGATGGTGTATTTATGAAAACGGACAAGCAAACATTTACGAGATAGAACAAATAACTTATGGATCGAATAATAATATTAACAGAGTAAATCTAGACAATAGAATAAAAATAGAAGACTGTTGTGACGGGGAAGTTTATCCAAATAATGCAATTTGTCAAGGTGGAGAATTTATACCAATAGATGACGCAGAATGTACAAGAAGGTCAGATTGTGGAACTCTAGAATATTTTAAGACAAGTGCAAACACAATAGGAAGATACGGATGTATTGACGGAAGCTGTGAAATAGTAGATGAAAGATTAGTAGAATGTACTTCAGACCAACAATGCTTAACTAATCAATTTTGTTCTAGGAATACTTTTACTTGTATATTAAGCAGTGAACAGGGCGGAGAAGGAGATGAAACCCAAGACACATGCGAAACAAATGCAGATTGTTTAAATGGATTAGAATGTATTGAAGGTGTTTGTACTTTGGAAGATGATGATACTTGTGCATGGTTTGAACAGTCCTATACTCGTATTGAGAAAGACTATGGGGCGTTATATTGGAGGGCGTACACTCCGTTCTTTGATCCGATTGAAACAGAAGTTTCTGGATGTAAAACTGCTGATTGGATAAATCTATTAGCAATAATTATTATAATCGGAGGGATTAGTGGATTTGCTATTTATTCAGTAACTAAAAAGAAAAAATAAAATGGCAAAAAACAAATACGCAGTTCCTACAATAGTTTTTATAACAGGATTATTAATGATAGGATCATCTTGGTTAATAGACAAATTCATAACATCAGGATTTCTACTCAGGGTAAACTCAGATACATTCGGAGTAGGACTAGCTTTAACAATAGGAGGATTCTTTTGGTTAATATTCAAAAGAAAAATTTAAATGGTAAAGAAAAAATTATTAGATAAAATTGTGTATTTTTCATTTCCAATAGTGGGAATAGTATTTATGGTAACTCTTTTCGCAATATTCTGGAGTTTTATATTAGCAAATAAGTGGATGGTTCTAGGAGTAACTGGCGGATTAATTTTACTATTCGCATTACTAGGTTATTTCAAAATGAATAAATTTAAAAAAGGATTTAGGAAAAGATTAAGATGATAAACCCAACAGTTTTAGATTTAGTACAAACAAAAGCATCAGTGTATTCTCCAAACCTAATAATATTATGGGCTGTAATGATAACATTAATTCCAGTTATGACATGGTTCTTAAAAACAAAAAAAACAAATTGGGGAAGATTTTGGGTATCGTGGTTCTTTGTAGTTTTATTCAGTGGATTAGTTTTAATTTTGTTTTTGTCTTCGCCATCTTTCGTAACAGATTTCTATAATAAAATTATAGGATTCATGTTTAGTTAAATTTAAATAGATAAACAACTTAATAAAAATAATGAAAGCAAAACTATTTAGCACACAAAGTATCTTAGTAAGCCTAAAAGCAATAGGTGTTTCAATAGTTACTTCTTTAATTTTAATTATACCGATACTTATAGCAAGATACATACAAAACGTTCTCACAATGCCCCTATTAGCCGTTCTATTGGGTCTTTTAACACTCATAGGGTATTTATTCGTATGGGGATTCCTAGCGTCAAAGTTCTGGAATTGGAAATAGTTAAATATAAACTTGAAAGGAGGTAAAATGACAAAAAAACAAACAGGAAAAATCGCAAAATGGGTTAGTGTAATTCTAGCATTAATTGTTACCGTAGCAATCGGTGGAGCATTCGTTAATGGAATGTTCTTAGCAGTACCAATCCTAAAATACTTACCATTAATAGCTCATCAGGTTGTAGGCTGGGTTCTTATAGTTGGTGCGGTTGTTAATCTAGTATTAGGATTAATGAAGTAATCAAAAAAAAACATTTTAATTTTTAATTTTTAATTTTCAGAATCTATCAAAATAATCACGAAAAGTACGGACACGATCAAGCATATCATTTCTACTTATATATTTTCCAGAAAGAATATCATCACAAAAACGAAGACCAATAAACCGAAAATCATCGTCGGTAAAGAATCTTAATTCCTGTTCCATAAAATAAACTTAGAATAAAAACTATTTAAACATATCTATCAAATTTGACAGACAGAATCAATGCAAGAACTATCAAAAGTATTATTAACAAGATTCTCCGTAGCCCTATTAAATTCTAAAGAACTAAATAATAAAATAACAGCTTTAAAAAAATCTACAAATGCATTATATGGTAGTTTTATAATATCAAAAAATCCATAATTAATTAAGAAATCTGCACCAATCTCATATCTCATAAAAAGCAAATATGCAACTTGCAAAAGATAAAAAGTACCGATAGCAAAACTAATATTTTTAAAACCTTCAGACTCATTAGAAAAAGGACTTTTACCCCATAAATAATTAAATAATTTTAACCATAAGTAGATTAACCATAGATTAGATAAAAATGACCACAAAATACTCAACAATGAAAGATAACCACTAAACACAGCACCATTTTCAATAACCTCAAGAGAAGTTAAATGCAATCCCTGAATCATATTAAAAAATCTCTCACCAAGAGAACTAACTATTTCAAAACCACCACCATTATTAATACCAACAGCAATAGCCTGAATAAATAAAATAACAATAAAAATATAAGCCCATTTAAATCTTAAAAGCTTACTAAAAAGTCCACCACCAACCTTCCCCCCAGCACTAACAACACTTCCTATATTAGCCATAATAATAAGGCTTCATGCCCATAGTAATTTTAATTAAATCTTCACTTTTAACAAAAGTATCACCACTACGAAGAAACCAACCAAGCTTTTTATTATCTATAGTTATCATGTGCGGTGTTCTAAGTCTATCAACACTTATATAATTTTCTCTCTCTAAAAATCTAATAACAGAAGAAAAATATTTATTAGTCTTAGACCAATTAGTTTCCTTGCATATCTCGTTTATATTAGTAGTATGGGTTATTCTACAAATAATAACACATTTCTTCCATAAATTATCACTACTTAAAATATCCTCTTTTTGGACTTCTAGCATAAAAAATATTAGTGATACTTGTATATAAACCTTGTTATATACCGATTTATAAGTAACTTTAACGTAGTAAAAACATGATATTGACGACTAAATTATGCCAGGTAATTAAAAATACCGAATGTGGAATTTCCGCAACCTTGACTAAGGTGGCTAATAAAAAAGTGCTGAAAGGGGGTTTAAAAAAATGAGAAAAATAGGAAAACAAGGAAAAGGAAATGGTATGATTTGGGGATTCGGTCTAATCGCATTGTTAGTAATAGGAGCTTTTGCTTTTATGTATATGGGAGATAAACAAGCAATTACTGAATCTATCACATCACCTACATCATGTTCTGTTGATACAAGTTTGGATCTAAATATTGTAGACGCTATTAACAAAGGAACTTCTGTAACGGCAGGAATTAATGCAAGAGTTAATGGTGGAGCAAATCAGATAATTACATCTTCTACAAGTTTAAGTCCAGGGGACGAACTAGAGATTTATTTGAATGCAACTGACTACATCGACGTAAAGCTAGACAAGTTTACTTTGATTTGTGGAGTTAATTCAAGGAGTGCAGAAATGTATGCAACTGATGATTCTACATTACAAGTATTTAACGATGCTGGTAACGTAGTTACAAATGATATTGCAGGTGGTGCTACTAATCAATCCGCTTCCGCTACTCCAATAAATCAGAATGTTAAGATTACTGCTGGTGTTGATAAATCTTCAGGTGACTTAGTTTGTGTTGTTGAAGCAACAAATACAACAGAAGTAGATAGTCTGACATTATCTGGTGATGGTGTAGCAAAGACTGATGTTCCCGAATTTTACACAGTTGCTGGTGCTGGATCTTTAGCAAAAGCATTTAGTGTAAGTAAAATTATTGATGGTAATGCTAAGGTATTAAATCTTAACATTGTTCCAGAATCTGGAATAACTATCGACGGAACTGCAATCTACTTCACGTGTTATTCTACCCAAGCATTCGCAGATACTGACGGATCGTACAAGGTTGGTGTTGAAGATGCAGATGGAACAAGTAAAGCAGAGGATGACTTTGATTACGATTGGTTAATTACTTAATTTTAATTAAGTAACCCATTTAATGCCTGAGAAAATCGGGCAAACTTTTTTTCTTTTTTATTTAATGCGAGATAGGTTAGCTTGGTTAAACCATTGCCCTCATACGGCAAAGATCGGGTGGTTCAAATCCCCCTCTCGCAATATGGATTCGAGAAAACGTACACGTTGTAAAATTTGTAGGAAGAGAGTAAACCTAGCTTGGAAAAAAGAAAACGGAAGGTTCTTTATATTTTGTCCTAAATGTGGCGGAAATGGAGATGTTCGAGTTATTAATAGAAAATAGTTAGCACTACTAAAAAAATGTAACACATACTTATAAAGAAGTATCAATAAGTAGATTAATGAAAAGAGAGAGAAAAGTGATACTTCACCTAATAGTTTCGGAAATAAAAAGTGGAAAAATTCCAGCAATTATTTCTAAAGAACACAATATAAAAAAGCAAACTTTACAATATTATCTTCGGTGGTTAAAGAAAGAAGGGGTAATAGAAAAGGAAGCTTACGGAGTATGGAAAGTTCTAAAAGAAGTACCAAAATCAACTAAGGCACGTCAAGTCAAAAAACAAATCAGGGGTCATGCTTTCAACTGGAAAGTAAGATTTAAACATAATATTGATTGGGAAAGAAGATTAAAAGAAAATAATATAAAATATCAATTAATAGGAATAAATAATTCAACTCCAAGAATAATTTTCAACGGAAAAAAGATATGGCTAACAAAAACGGGTTTAGTAATATATGAACCACAATCATTCTTCTCTCAAAGCTCTTTAACCTCAAAAGGTATGGCGGTATGGGAATTAGATAAAACAATAAAAAAATTAGGAAGAAAGCTAAAGATAAATTTAACGCCATATCAATTCACAACTTCGAGAGAACATTATGGAATGATAAAAAATGAGTTGGCAAGACAATACAACGATAAAAAAGAAAAATTGTTTATTAAGGATAACGAGGGTATTTGGTTATGGATTGATGATTCCCACAGTTTGAAAGAATTAGAAACAAACAATACTAAAAATAGTCGAGGAGTTCAAAATTGGTGGAATAAGAAAAAAAAGAATGAATTTAGGGTAGATGATGATTATATCCAAGATGGATTTAAACAAACAAACAATATGATAATGAAAAATGCAGAACATTTAAATTTTCACGCAGAAAATATGAGAAGCCACGTGGAAGCAATAAAAACATTAAGCGAAACAGTAAAAGAATTAAGAGAGGAGATAAAAAATCTAAGCAAATTATGACAAACAAATTTAAAAAAAGAGACAAAAGACAAGAAAGACGAGACCGCAGAGAAAGGCTAAAAAACAGAGCAACAAAAAGGAAAAAGTCAAGCATAAGAATAAACGGAATAATAAAACCAATAAGACCAAAATGTTCATGCGGTAAAAAAATAAGACATCACCATCTATTCTGTGATAAATGCTGGGAGGAAAAAAATAATGAAAAAAAGACAAAAATGTGAAATATGGAGTCGTTGCGTAGGATATTTAAGACCAACAAGCAAATGGAACTCAGGAAAATTCCAAGAATTTACAGACAGAAAATTATTTAAAGTAAGTTAGTATAAGATAATTAAGATGAAAATAACATGGAAATCTATAATTTTATAGTAGAAAACACATTAAGACTAAGAACAGCAAATCTTCTAAATAACGTAGTAATTGACACAAAATATATTTTCATAAGTCTATGGTCAATAGTTCATTTTCTTGCAGGGGGATTAATATTTTGCATTTTAGATAACTTTACAAAATTAAAGACAAGAAATAAATTTATCTTATTATTCTTGATATTACTACTTTACGAAACAATAGAATATTTCCTTTATAATAATTTCACTAGATTGTTTATCGTTGAAACGACGGTTGATATTGTTTGGGATGTGCTGATTGGTTTGCTAGGAGGATTTGTTTATTGGTTTGCTAGTAAGAGGAAATAGAAAGTTATTTAAATAAGAATGGTATTGTATAATTAAGATGGAAAAAATATATGAATTAACAACAAATGGAATGGATGGTTATAGAAAATATTATGTTAAAGGATTAAAGAGTGATTCTGAAGCAAAAGCTTTAGCAAAAAAAGTTTTTAAAAAAAATTATTGGGAGTCGGGAATTTCTCATTATGATAATCATCCATCAGAACATTTTGGAAAAACAAAATGGAAGAATACTCCAAGAAAATCAAAATTTATAAAAGATATGAGAGGACGATATAACTAAGATGCCACAACTAAAATTCTACGACGTAAAGGGAAAGAAGAGTTTTACCACAGATGATTTTGAAATAGTAAAAAAAGAAACAACCAGAGGAGTTAAATTCTTCGCAGTTGCAGACGCCCCATCGGGAATAAAAGCCTGGAGAATAGTAAGTAAAAATTTCGCAGAGGAGTTCGGATAAGATGGTAGAAATAAGAAACAAAAAACTTCATAAAAAAATTATGAAAGAAATAGAAAAGTTAGATGACAAGGCACTAAAATATTATGAGATGGGAAATATTAAGACAGGAGAAAAATATGAAAAACAAGCAGACGCAAAATATAAAGTTAATTATCCAAGAATGTTTAAGGTAAAAAAAGTAAATGGGGAATGGGTAAAAGGATAATGGTATACACAAAGCAAAAAATAACTCCAAGTATTATGGAGAAATTAAAAAAGTTTATGCCTTCAGATAAGGAAATAACATTAGGAAATTACGCATTAGATTTCTCAAGAACATACAAAATAAGAAAAATAACTCCAAGTTCAATAATAGCAGAATACGACGGAAGAAGAGTTTTGATAAAAGTAGAAAAATGGACTGATAATATTAGCTCTCAATATGTAGTTTTTACAGAAGGAAGAAGGTTTCAAGAACAAATAAAAATTTAAATTCTTCCATTAACTTTCTCTATTAATTCTTTATTTAAAATAGAATGATGTTTACCTTCATACTTAACCTTATCAACACGAATAATTTTCTTATTAGAATCCTTAATCTTACGTTCATAATAAATAAACCCAGAATATAAACCATTCTTAGCGTTCTTTATAATACGATAGTATTTTCCCTTATGTATCTTAAAATCTTTGATTGTAGCCTTATAATCACGCCCAGAAGCATACTCAGAGAGAACACCTAAGACTATTTTAGCATCTTTTTTAATAATAACCCAATTCTTATTTTTATCATATTTATAACCAAAAGGGGCAGGAATATAAGGTAGTTTTTTAGATTTTTTAAGATCCTCATTTATCTCCGCATATTTCTTAGCATCAAAGATAATCTGTTCATCAACAACACTAATAATCCTATCAGAAATATCAGCATTATCCAAAAAGTCATTTTTCATTATAGAGAAAACTTTAATACCACAAGATTTCAAATCTCCCAATGTCTCACTAAAAAAACTAGAATCACGAGCAAACCTTTTAGAATCTTTAACAATAATATAAGTTTCAATATCAGAATTATTTTTTCTAAAATCTTTAGCCTTATTTATCTGTATCTTAATTCCTTTTCTGTTTCTATCCCCTCCACTTATATCACGATCTTCTTCAACAGAATTAAGATTCCACTTTTTAGAGTTACAAATTAATTTGATTAAATCGTTCTGATTCTGAATTGATGTAGTAGTATTTTTCCTATCATCAGGAGATTTTCTAGAGTAACCAAAACATTCAACCATACCCCATACAGAACTAAAGACTATTTAAACATTACCCCTTATAGAACCAAGAGTATCTATGAAGACGAAAGGATCGAGTAATTCTCCCAACATTACCATCATCAGTTTCTTTAACTCTAATCTCACACATCCTTACAGCTTTACATTTATACCTATTCTTTGAATTACTGAAACCCTTAATCCAAAAAGTACCAAACCACATTCTTTCTGCAATATATTGTTCTAATTTTTCTTTTGTATTTATCTCAGAGACATGCGGATCAAATCGACCAATACTTCCTGGGAGTGGAATTGGAGTAAACGGAAACGCCTTAGACCTAGTTTTTCTATGCCACCTCAAACGACCATCGTGTGTCATTCTCTTAATCTCCCACACCCACAATTTAATATATTCTTTATCTCCTATTCTTTTCTGATATTTGATTCTACGCTTATTTTGAACTGGCTTTCCTGCGTATGTCTTTCTTTTTTTACCAGCATCCTTTCTAGTTTTACGTGGTCGCTTATCATAAGAGCCGATAGTTTTAGCCATTTTTAATAGTTAATTATCCACTTTCCATAAGAAATATCGGAGTTAAATTTAATTGTCTTACACGTAAGCATAACGTAAGATTTACCCCAGGACTGAACTTATTAGTAGTATTTGATACCGCCATATTCTTATGCGTCCCCATGTGAAACCATCTGGAAAGATAAGTTGTTTAATTTTATCGTCGCTAATATATTATAATGACCAGTCCAACCTATTCTAATCTTACTAATATTTTTCCCCAGCCGACGAACATTATCCATAGCCATTGTGTTGTTTTTATTTACTTTGTTTATACATTACCGATGTTATTAACTAATTAATATAGATATGGAAATTTTTAAATGTATGCTTATCCATTAAAAAACCCAAAGGCAAAATAAAAAAATTAAGATATAACAACCATTAGTCTTCTAACTCTTTTAAAACAGCATCTTCAAAATTACTTTCAACTTCTTCCGACATAATGCCATCACCAATCATAGATTTAATATTATCAGAATCGTTTAGAGTCTCTTTTTCTTTATCTAATTTATTCTGGTATTTTAAAACATATTTCTTAACTGTGGAATGATGTATATTCAATTCAACGCCAATTTTTCTATCAGATAATCCTTCTTGTTTTCTCTCCCAGCAAATTTTCATAATTGTAGATTTATTCTTATCTTCAGTTTTAACTTCTTCAGTTTGCTCTTTTGGTTTATCTCTTTGTTCTTTCGCAATAGCATTTCTTTCTTCATCATCCTTTTCTTTATTAATTTTCTTTTCAATAATCTCCTTTATTTCTTTTTCTTCTTTATTAAATTCATCACGCATATATTTAATTAAATCATCATATTTTTTCATTTTCCCTGGAAAATTATTTTTATACATTTCAATCCAATTATAGTGAGGTTCTTTGTGCATGTGTCTTGGCATAAGACATCGAAAAATCCCATCGTCTTCTTTATCATACATTAAATAAGAACATTGATTATCAACAAGCTCTCTAAGATTATCCTTAACAGATTTTCCATAAGAACAAGCCTTACTTACAACTTCACGATCCTTTGCATTCAATTTACCAAATAACGTAATTGTAGCAGAACCTTTTATCTTATCATCAGTATCAGACCAATTCTGACTATCAAAAATACTACACATACCCTTACCCATACTTCTAATAGTAACTAATGCCTTCGAGATTGCATGAGACAAAAAGAACTTATAGCCCTGGGGGTTTCTGGGACAAAGAGCCTTAACTTCTGGAATAACTAATAAAATTGGTTTCTTTGCATACTTACGATTAGAAATAATCTGATTAAGTAAACTAAGAACCATAAATTCTTTAATTTTTTCATCCTTCAACCACATACTAAGAAAGACATGATAATTTTCAGAATCGGATAGAATTTCTTGCCAATTTAATTTATATTCACAAGTATCTTTTCTTAAAAAATAATTCTTTCTAAAAGAGGATAAAAGATTACCAATCTCAGTAACAGATTTAGAAGTTCCGCCACCAGCACTAAGATACCAATTTTTAGAATCAGAGACTGCTTTTTTTTTCGACTTTTTACCCTCTGTAAGTCTTTCTATCTCATGTAAGAAACCATAAAGACCCTTATTTCTTTCTAAATCATCACTAACCCTTAACATTAATTTAATACTTTCAGAGTCCCAAGAACTCTCAGCAAGAATAGCCCAATCTTCACGTGTCATTTGTTTTATAGGAATTGTAAAAAAATTAATATCTGGCAAATATCCTTTAGGAATGTTGAATGAAAATGGATGATAAAGTTTACATGAATGAACTTGCGGTTTAAGACCATCTAATTTTAATCTATCAGTATGGTATCTTTCGGTAGGCAGATATTGAACAAAAGAACCCTCCGCTTCATTTTTTGGATCTGCAATATAAATAACTATTCCGCCAGTCTCT
>Ga0222639_1000573_pt1 | contig 16462 bp, 10 predicted proteins | sample AntAcemetagen185_FD_179863 | JGI IMG/M metagenome (GOLD analysis project Ga0222639, IMG submission 179863) | Saline water microbial communities from Ace Lake, Antarctica - #185 | ecosystem: Environmental > Aquatic > Non-marine Saline and Alkaline > Saline | place: Antarctica: Ace Lake...
AAAGAAGATAAAAAAATACAAAACAAAGGAAAGAAAAATAACCGGGAAGAAAAATCAAAAAGAGATAATCAAATGGCTAAGAAAAAAAAGAGTGAAAAAGAAATTGAACAATATGAGCATAAAGACAAAGACCGTGCAAATATTCCTCCTGTCGGGCTGGTAACACCTGCGAGTGACCCGGATACAGGAGATAAAAAATCCTATGAATATGATCCGCATCTTGATCCCCAATTGCAGTGGGCAGGAAAAGCCGAACATACCAGTTTTAAAGTGCCCACGGTGAGCCTGCATGTGCATGAGCGCATTGACCCTAAGACCATCATTGACACGGTAAAGAAGGAAAAAAAAGGGCTCGCACAACTATCGCTTTTTGATACCGCGAGGGAAAAACCACTGCGGGAAGCCATTGATTTTTACAAACACAAAGAGGGTTGGTCTAATCGGCTGATTGCCGGGGATAGCCTGCTGGTGATGAACTCTCTGCTGGAAAAAGAGGGCATGGCGGGTAAGGTGCAGATGGTATATTTTGACCCGCCTTATGGAATTAAATATGGCAGTAATTTTCAGCCCTTTGTAAATAAGCGGGATGTAAAAGACGGCAAGGACGAAGACCTGTCCGCGGAGCCAGAAATGATTAAGGCATTTCGGGATACCTGGGAGCTGGGCATTCATTCCTATTTGACTTATTTACGGGATCGGGTGTTTTTGGCTAAGGAACTTTTAGCTGATTCTGGGTCGATCTTCCTTCAAATTTCCGATGAAAATCTACATCTTGCTCACTGTTTGTTGGATGAAATATTCGGAGCATCGAATTTTATTAGCTTAATTTCATTCGTTAGTACAAGCGGGTTTGAATCTTCAACTTTAGCAAGAACTGGCGATTACCTTCTATGGTACGCTCGTGACAAGGAAAAAATTAAATATAGAAAACTGTTTGCAAAGAAGGATGTAAGTCCTCAAGGAGGCAAATATTCATGGTTGATGTTCCCCGACGGAACATACAGGGGGATATCTGCAAAAGAAAAACGTGGAGAGGTGTCGATTCCTGAAGATGCCCGGTTATATCAACCTACAAGCTTGATTTCACAGGGTGAAAGCAAGACTCCACAAATATTCAAATACAAAGATAAAAAATATTCGCCAGGAAAAGGCCAACACTGGAAAACAACCGTAGATGGGATGGATAATTTAGGAGCAGCAGACCGTATCCATGTAGCGAAAAATAGTATTAGATACGTTCGTTACGCTGATGATTTCCCATTAATGCCAATAAATAATCTTTGGACAGACACAGCCACGGGAAATTTTACCGCAGAAAAATTATATGTTGTTCAAACATCATTAAAGATAGTGCAACGCTGCCTTCATATGACCACCGACCCTGGCGACCTTGTTCTCGACATAACCTGCGGCAGTGGCACTACAGCCAATGTCGCCGAACAATGGGGCCGCCGCTGGATTACCTGCGATACTTCAAGAATCGCCCTTACCCTTGCCAAACAACGCCTGATGACAGCCAATTTTGATTATTACCAGCTGGCTCACCCTGAAGAAGGTGTCGGCAGCGGATTTGAGTATAAAACAGTACCGCATATCACCTTAAAAAGCATTGCCAATAATGAGCCACCGGCAACAGAAACCCTGTATGATCAGCCATTCAAAGATAACAAAAAATCGCGTATCACTGGCCCTTTCACAGTAGAAGCTGTTCCTGCTCCCTACGCCAAAAGCTTTGATGAACTGGAACAGGAAGACAGCGGCTCAGACACCTCCATTGCCCGCACCGGTGAAACCCATCGCCAGAGTGAATGGCGGGATGAATTAATGCGAACCGGTGTCAGGGCCAAAGGTGGCAGGATGATTCAATTTACCCGTGTTGAACCGCTTGCCGGTACAAAATTTATCCAGGCAGAAGCGGAAACCAAAGAAGATACTCCTAAAAAAGTGCTGGTCGTATTCGGTCCGGAACATGCACCATTGGAGCAAAGACAAGTAGAGGATGCCTGGCAGGAAGCCCGTGCCTTAATGCCTGATATGCTTTTGTTCTGCGCTTTTCAGTTTGAAGATGAAGCAGCCAAGGATATTGATGAACTCACACCTGAAATAGCCGGAATGCAGCTCATTAAAGCACAGATGAACGCTGATATGCTCACAGATGATCTTCGTAAAAAACGTTCAAGTAATGAGAGTTTCTGGCTGGTGGGTCAGCCGGATGTAAAAATCCACAGGAAAAAAGGCGGCAAGGTTCAGGTGGAAGTAATGGGTTTTGATTATTACAACCCCAAAACCGGAAATGTGGAAAGCGGCGGCAAAAAGAACATTGCCATGTGGATGCTGGATATTGATTATAACAACCGTTCGCTTTTTCCTTCCCAGGTGTTTTTCCCAATGGCAGGTATAAAAGAGGGCTGGAGCAAACTTGCTAAAAACTTAAAAGCGGAAATCGATGAAGAAAAAATTGAAGCTTTTAGGGGCACGACATCGCTTGAGTTTGAACCGGGTACAACAATCGCCGTAAAAATTATTGATGATCGCGGGATTGAATCTTTGCGGGTAATAAAGGTGTAGTAATGGCAAGCATAGTTGAAAATATAAATAAGGATATATTGCGTCAATGCCGCGAGCAAATTGGTTTGAGTCTCCCTGTTGTTTCAAAAAAAGTGGCAAAAATTGCTGTCATAGAGCAGGGACATAAAAAACCGACCTTTAAACAAATAGATACCCTTGCTGATCTATATAAAGTGCCGCGTTGGGTATTTATTTCAGATCACCTTCCTGAAAAATATCAGTTTGATAAGGCAATACCAGCCTTCCGCCAGCTTGCCGATAGCAATGCGGATGTTTTTAGCGAACATAAAATTCGCAGTCTGACTGCTCGGGTTGACCGTTTCCGTGAACTGATTTTAGAACTGCGTGAAGATATGGGCGAACCGGTGGCTGCCTTTCATCCGCCTGAGTTAAAAAGAGATGCCATGGCCGATTTCGCGGCGCAACAGGTGCGTGATTGGTTAGACATAACAGAAGAGAGTTTTAAGTTTTCTAAATGGAAAGAAATGCTGGAAGAAAAAAACATTTTTGTTTTTATGACCAGCAAGTACAAAGGATGGTCTCATGTGGATAGGGCGCTGTTTCGGGGGCTGGCTATTTACCATCAGAAATTACCGATCATCATTATCAATGATTCAGATGCAAAAAAAGCGCAATCCTTCACCCTGTTTCATGAGCTAGGGCATCTGCTTAGAAAGGAAAGCGCGATTGATGACTGGGGCGCTTATCACCAACAGGTTGAAAAATGGTGTGACGAATTGTCCGGCAATGTTTTGATGCCTGCTGAACAAATTCTATCTGTTGTGGATACTATAGATGATCTGGATGCTGTCAAGGATATTGCGAAATATTTTAAAGTGAGTCCTTATGCTTGCCTGGTGCGGTTAAGACAAATGATGATTATTGACCAGACCGTCTATCTAACTTTTGAGACACAACTAAAAGCTGAATACAGAAAGTTGCAAAAAAAACTTAAAGAAAGCACTGGCGGGCCTGTCAGAAACCGTCCACAGGAAGTGCTTAAGCAATATGGACATATTTACGCGAATACTCTTTTTCAGGCATATCACAACAAGGAGATTGGGTTACACAAACTTTGCCAGGCATTTGATTTAAAGCGAGTTTCGCATACTTTAGAGATGGGCAGGCAATTATGAGTGATCAATATTGCCTTGATGCCAATATCTTTATAACTGCCTGGAACAGCGGCTATCCCATAAGGGTGTTCCTCTCTTTATGGAAACAACTCGCCCAATGCCGAAATGATCTTATTCTAATCAAACCTGTCTTTGATGAGATTGACCCCATTTCATCGGCAGATAAAAAACTGCCAAAGGACAAGAAAAGAGAAAAATATCCTTTGCGTGTTTGGATGATAGATAATCAGTTTGACGCAGAGCCGATTACTGATGAAATAAATGCTGTTTCTTTGGAGTTAGAGAAAGAATATGAAACAAATAATGATCCAAAAGGCGCTAATCAAAATGATATTACCTTGATTGCCTATGCAAAGGTAAAAGAGAAAGTCGTTGTAACTTTTGAGGAAGCACAACCTCAAAAACCGGGAAAGAAAAGAAATTACAGGATTCCTCTGATTTGTGATGAACAAGGTGTTGAGTGTATCAATTTTGTCGTAATGCTGGATCGTCTTGGTATAAGGATATAGCGGATGGCGAAAAATATCGACAGACTCATTATCAATACCCCTTATGAAGAACCGGAACAGCATTGGTTTTACGACAGGGAAAACAGAGATTTCCAGATTAAAGACGGCCGAAGACCGGCCGGATATGTAATGGCAACACCGGATTCCAAGGGGTTTGATGATCCGGGTATCTTTGTGGAAATTGAGCAGGTAAATAAAATCAGGCCAAGGATAAAAGATTGGCGGGAAGCCGGCCATCCTGGTGTAACAGGTATTACTAAAAGGCTGCTTGGCCATTGGCTGGACCCTGAAGAGAGAAAAGAGAAGCGGTTTTTCTTTTGTCAGTTGGAGGCCATTGAAACGTTAATCTGGATGACAGAAGCCCCTGCGGCTGAAAAAGTCGGTATAGATATTCAGGGTGACGGCAGCGCATTTGAGCGCTGGTGCAGTAAAATGGCTACCGGTTCGGGCAAAACCATTATTATGGCAATGATTATTGCCTGGAATTTTTTAAATAAAGTGACCAGCCCTACCGATGCGCGTTTCAGTAAAAACGCGCTGGTTGTAGCACCCGGTTTAACGGTAAAAAGCAGATTGCAGGTATTGCAGCCAACTCATGCTGATAACTATTACGAAGAATTTAATATCGTTCCTGCTTCATTAATGGACAAACTCCGACAGGGAAAAATTCAGATTCAAAACTGGCACACTCTGGCATGGGATACTCAGGAAAAACTTGATGTTAAAGTCAAGAAAGGCCACTTACGTTCTGTTGATAAAAGAAAACGTACAGAAATCAGCGGGGAAGCCTATGTGCGGCAGGTGCTGGGCGATATGGCAAATTCTCGAAATATTCTTGTCATTAATGATGAAGCCCATCACGCATGGCGAATAAACCCGGAAGCTGTGGGCAAATATAAACGGACCGGTTCAGACAAGGACAGCGCGGAAGAAGCGACAATATGGATAGGGGGCCTGGATAGAATCCATAAACAGAGAGGGATTTTGCGCTGCTTTGATTTTTCTGCAACACCATTTACACCATCCGGTAAAAAATCAGCGGAAGAGGCCTTGTTTACATGGATTGTTTCTGATTTTGGATTGAATGATGCCATTGAATCGGGGCTAGTGAAAACACCACGTGTTGTTGTCCGGGATGACAGCATAGCAACCAGAGAACTCAAATCACGGCTTTATCATATTTATGCAGATGATGAAGTAAAAGACGACATCAACCGCAAGGCTGATGAAACAGAGCCTTTGCCGGATTTATTGATAAATGCATATTATCTATTAGGTAAAGACTGGCTGGAAGCCAGAAATGATTGGGTGGATGTTGGCCATAATGTGCCACCGGTTATGATTACTGTTGCAAACAGAACAGAAACCTCGGCGCGAATCAAATATGCTTTTGACCATAACCAGATATTAATCCCGGAACTGTGTAATAAAGATAAAACGCTGCAAATAGACAGCAAGATATTAAAAGAAGCTGAATCGGAAACAGAACCTGTCGAGATTTACACAAAATCTGATGAAAACAATGATGATATTGTACCAAAATTAACAAAAAAACAGCAGGCGGAACTTTTACGGAAAACGGTCGACACTGTAGGTCGGGAGGGTGAGCCTGGCGAGCAAGTTCAGAATGTAATATCTGTGGGGATGCTTTCTGAGGGGTGGGATGCAAAAACAGTAACACATATCATGGGCCTGCGTGCGTTTTCCAGTCAGTTGCTTTGCGAGCAGGTTGTTGGCAGAGGGTTAAGACGAGTAAGTTATGATGTTGGTGATGATGGATTATTTGAACCTGAATACGTAAACATTTTCGGCGTACCATTTACATTTTTACCGCATGAAGGTGGTGATGGTCCGCCACCACCGCCACCACCGCCTAAAACCAAGATTGAACCGGTAAAAGAAAAAATAATACATGAAATTGTATGGCCGAATATTCTCAGAATTGATCATGTATATCGACCAAAACTATCTTTGGATTGGGACAAGGTCAAAACATTAGAAATTGATCCCTACGAGTCCATCACAGAGGCCGATTTAGCTGCGATTATTTCTGGAAAACCTAACCAAGCTGTTAAAACTGCAATTGGTCTGGAGAAAATAGCTGAAGACACAAGAGTCCAGACAATAGTTTTCAGAATTGCTTCAACAATATACAATTCTGAAAAAAAGCCGGATTGGAAAGGAAGTAAGGAAATATTTCTTGCACAGGTAGTTCGGCTTGTTGAGAACTTTATTAAGACGGACAAAATTACCATTAAACATGATTTGTTTCATCAGGATGATTCAAAAAAGAAGATATTAATGATTCTTAACATGAATAAAATCATTCAGCACATCTGGTCAGAGATACGGGCTGAAAATACTGAGAAATTAACACCTGTGTTTGATAAAGAAAATCCCATTAGATCAACATCGGGCGTAAGGACATGGTATACAAGTAAACCGTGCGAGTGGGTTGATAAATCACATGTTAGCCATTGTGTTTATGACAGCGGATGGGAGGCTGCAGAAGCGTATTTCCTTGAAAAATCAGACCTGGTAACGTCTTTTGTGAAAAATGACCACTTAGGATTTACTATTTTGTACAATCATAAAGGTGTAATACGAAAATATTATCCTGATTTTATTATCAGGCTGGCAAACGGAAAATTTATGATTCTTGAAACAAAAGGTAAAGACAGTCAGCAAAACCAAACCAAGCGGGAATATTTAAATGAATGGGTAAAGGCAGTAAATGAACAAGGTGGCTTTGGGAAATGGCACTGGGATGTATCCTTTGAGCCGTCTGATATTGAAAGTAAGATCAGGAAATGTATTAGTAATTAGCTGCCGATCTGCGCAGGTTGTGTTTTAAAAGCCTGGGGCACCTATGGGACGTCCATAAATAAGTAGATAACTTGACATATCATTACATTATTGATAATAAATTCAAGCATTTTTCTGAATAATTATATTAAGATGATTTATAGTATTTCAAATTATTTTTGATCTGATTTTGGAAGTCAAAAAAGGGAGATCATTGAAAAATGCAAAGGTCTCAAAGGATGCTCATTTGACAATACATTGCATTACAAAAAAATAAAGCCCCATTTCTTCTCCAATATGAAGGATGGGGCTTTTTGCTTTAATTCTTCTATTTTTGACGATACAAACTTATAAACTGAGGAACGTCTCTTAAATACCCATTATCTCAAAGTTCCGACAGTGAAATTTGCAATTGAACGTGTGAAGCTGAGAGTTTCCCAAGGTGGCCATAATGTTCCAGAGCAGGACATCATACGTCGATTTGAAAGAAGTTGGATCAATTTTCAACAGATATACAAACCTCTGGCTGATTCATGGATTGTGTTTGATACTTCTGGAAACCAGCCTGTTATTCTTGACAAATCGGAGATATAAGAATGAAAGAACACAATAAATATGCATCGTTAGGGCTAAAAGCCTTAAAACGAGCAGCGGCAAAGGTCGCGGAAAATGCAAGGAAAAATAAATATAAAATTCCAGTATGGAAAAATGGGCGTATTGAATATGAAATTCCAGAAATAATTACCGAACAAGACACTGACCGCCAACAGCGTAACGGTTTTTTAAAGTAAGTACCTGGAGGGCCGATGGAAGTCAATATCTCCGATTTAACCTGGGACCGGTTTATCTACCCGAGAGGGAACAAGAGCGACAAGACCATCAGTTCCTATGTTGAGGCCCTTACGATCGGTGCGCAATTTCCACCAATCAGGATTCAGAGAGTCTTTAACTATGCGAAAGGCGATCAAACAACCGAAGTGACTATAATTTTAGATGGTATCCACCGCTGGTTTGCGTTTAAGGAGAGTGGGATCAAGAAGATTCCGGCCGTTGAATGGAAGGACAAACCACTTGATTACGAGAAAAACAAAGTGGCGTTTCTCCTTGAGGGGGCAGTATCTAACATCAGCCACTGTGATCGTTTAAGCCCAGGCGATAAAAAGCGAATCGCCCGGGAGATAGCCACTTCAGATCCGGCCCGCCCGCCACCTGCCCGCAATGCCTCTATTTTGCATGAATTAGCGTTGCAGTTTTGTTCTTATGAACATAATGAAAAGATGTATATGGCCTCTTTTAATGCACGGCAGGCGGGTCGCTCTCACCCAGAGGATACAGACAGACCGGCCAATGCTTTCGCTCAGGCGAGGCGGGCGGGAATGTAAGTGGACTGAATCAGCCCTCGCAGAAAAATTAGGAGTAATTCAGCAAACCGTCAACACCTGGATCTCGGATATTAGAGCGCGACAAAGGGCTGGCCGGGAAATCATTATCATCTGATTAAACCGCCTTGGCCGGGCCCAAGAACAGATTGCGGAGATAGTTGGTATAAGCCAGGGCAGGGTTGCACAAATTATTAATAATGCCAATTTTGGCGAAATTAATAATTTGCTTTCTCAGGGCCATGACATGGATTATATTGCAAGGCATTACCACATGGATCTTCCGCTTGTCTGGGCGTTGCGATTAGAAGGAAAAACGGATCAGGAAAAATTCAAAGAGCTTGGCTGGGGACTTCGCACATGGAACCAGTGGAATTTTAACGAATGTGATGAACGATTCGGAGACGACTGGCCTGCCCGCCATCGCTCTTGCCCAAAGAAGGCAATTAGCCCCACTCAATGCTTTCGCTCAGGCGAGGCGGGCGGGCCTGGACGGATACCGGCTCAGTTGGTGGCTCACACACTGTTCTATTTCACAAAACCCGGCGACCTTGTCCTTGATCCAACCCGCCTGCCTCGCCTGCGCGAAAGCAATGGCCGGCGGGCGTGATTTTGAATCCACACCAGCCTCAAAAGAGAAACCCGATAAATCAATCACAATATTCGACTACCACAGGCTTCTATCAAAAACAGGATGGAAAGTAACCCATCGAATATGCCCCCTGTCCTCTGAACGTCTAAGCGGTAACCAGGTACAGAGGATGCAGGACAAACGTATTTTAGGAACCGTCGGAAGAACCTTGCTAATCGCAAAAAGATCATAAGGAATCAGTGGACGCTCCCCTGTAACTATAATGACACTTGGAAAGCGAATATCTGCCATAAGTTCAAAAGGTAACAACGTCCCGCTCCCCGCTGACAAAAGGTAACAACGTCCCGCTCCCCGCTGATATGGCCAGATATCTTGGAGTGATAAACTCTTGTGTGACACGAATGTTGTTAACAGTGGTAAAACCGGATATCGATGACATTGTTTTGGAGTTATGAGCGTTCTGCACGAACGTCCCGCTACCTGCGTAGTGTTTTATAAACTTACAGTAATATTTGAATCTTTTTCTGAAGTTTCTTAAAAAACTTCTCCCCAACGACCAAAATATCCATATCTTTTTTAGGCGGTGGATTCTGGGACGCCATCAAGCTTGACAGAATAAGATTTTATATGATAATAATATTAAATTTTCTAAAGCCGGACTTAATATTGTTCGCAAAATATTTTTTTACTAAACAACCAAGGGTTTATTATGCGAAAAAAAGTCACATTTTTTATGTTAAATGCTTCAAGTGCTTCAGGTTCACCAATAAAACAGGTAAGTGTTTCCAAAACTCTTTTGCGTTTTTCTGGTGTTTTTGTTGCAGTTTGCATAATGTTTTCTGGTTTTTTAATCTATGATTATTTTAATCTTAAGCTGAAATTATTGAAAAGCATAAGTGTTGAAAGTAAACTTTCTAATCAGTCTGATGTAATAGCCGGTCAGCGCAGGCAGATAAAAACTTTTGCAGATGAAATCAATACTTTAAAGTCAAAGATGGTTGCTTTAAACAGTTTTGAAAAAAAGTTAAGAATTGTTGCCAATATTGAAAAAACCCCTGATCAGGATAATCTTTTCGGCATTGGCGGTTCAATGCCAGAGGATCTTGATACTCGGATTCCTGTTAAAGAGAAACCTGACAGTCTGCTTCGCGAAATGCACGAGCAAACCAAACAGCTGAATTATGCATCAATAAATCAGAGCAAGGATTTTGAATCGCTTTTAAAACATTTTGAAAATCAGCGGAACATTCTTGTATCAACACCGTCAATTCGTCCAACAACAGGCTGGATATCATCAAAATTTGGACGCAGATTATCTCCATTTACAGGTCTTAGTGAATTTCACAAGGGTTTGGATATCGCTACACGCTCAGGATCACCTGTTTTGGCTACAGCTAATGGAGTAGTGACATTCTCCGGCACAAAAGGTTTGTTTGGCAAAATGATTATTATTGATCATGGGCATGGAATGGTCAGCCGTTATGCACATGCCAGCAAGTTATTAAAAAAACGCGGTGAAACTGTAAAACGTGGAGAGACTATTTCTCTTGTCGGCAATACAGGAAGAAGCACAGGCTCCCATCTTCATTATGAAGTTCATCTTAATGGCATCCCTGTTAACCCTGAAAGATATATACTCAATTAAGGTTTTTTGAAAAACTTTCATTTGAGTACCCAACATCTGATACCCAACACCCTATACTTACAGGCGGAATAATAATGTTTAATTTTCTGGCAAAGGTTTTTGGAAATAAAAACGAACGAGAATTAAAAAAGCTTCAGCCAATAGTAGATAAGATTAACATGCTTGAACCTGAAATTCAGGCTATGACTGATGAGCAGTTAAAGGGCCAGACATCTTTATTTAAACAGCAGCTTGAAAATGGAGCATCTCTTGAAGATATACTTCCCAATGCATTTGCAACTGTAAGAGAGACTTCTGTGCGAACACTGAAAATGCGTCATTTTGATGCACAGCTTATCGGCGGGATTGTTCTGCATGAAGGTAGAATTGCTGAAATGAAGACTGGTGAAGGAAAGACACTGGCCGCAACTCTTCCTGTATACTTAAATGCTATTTCAGGCAGAGGAGTGCATGTTGTTACTGTAAATGACTATCTTGCAAAGCGTGATACTGAATGGATGGGGCAGATTTATAATTTTCTTGGTTTTTCAGTTGATTCCCTGCTTCATGGCATGGATGATGCTGAACACAAGAAAGCCTATAACGCAGATATTACCTATGGCACAAACAATGAATTTGGATTTGATTATCTTCGCGATAACATGAAGTTTGAAAGCGATTCAATCGTCCAGAGAGAACTCAATTTTGCCATAGTGGATGAAGTGGACAGTATATTAATTGATGAGGCAAGAACGCCGCTTATCATATCAGGGCCCGCTGAAAAATCGACCGATCTGTACAGCCAGATAAACAGACTGATACCGAAGCTTGTGCACGAGAAGGATTATGCTGTTGATGAAAAATCTCGGACTTCGGTTATGACAGACAGTGGAATCGCAAAGTCAGAGAATATCCTTAAAGTGGATAATTTATATGATCATAAGCATATTGAGCTTCTTCATCATATTAATCAGGCTCTCAAGGCACACACACTGTTTAAGCGTGATGTCGATTATATTGTAAAGAATGGCGAAGTAATCATAGTAGATGAGTTTACAGGCCGTCTTATGCCGGGACGCCGCTATAGTGAAGGGCTGCATCAGGCGCTTGAAGCCAAGGAAAATGTGAAAATAGAGAACGAGAACCAGACTCTTGCAACTATTACCTTTCAGAATTATTTCCGCATGTATGACAAGCTTGCCGGCATGACGGGAACTGCTGATACAGAGGCTGCTGAATTTAAAAAGATTTATGATCTCGATGTTGCGGTTATTCCTACAAACCAGCAGATGATAAGGGTTGATTTTCCTGATGTTATCTACAAAACACGAAAAGAAAAATTTGAAGCAGCAATGAATGAAATAATCGAGATGAACAAAAAAGGCCAGCCTGTTCTTGTAGGTACGGTTTCAATCGATGTTTCGGAAACATTCAGCAAGCAGTTAAAAAAGAAAGGCATAAAGCATTCTGTGCTTAATGCAAAAAACCATGAAAAAGAGGCGGAAGTTATTTCCATGGCAGGCCAGAAAGCAGCAGTTACAATTTCCACAAGCATGGCAGGCCGAGGGACTGACATAGTCTTAGGACAGGGAGTGACCGAGCTGGGAGGGCTGCATATTTTAGCCACGGAAAGGCATGAGAGCAGGCGTATTGACAATCAGCTGAGGGGCCGTTCCGGGAGACAGGGCGATCCTGGATCGTCCCGTTTTTATCTTTCCCTGGAAGATGATCTTCTCCGTATATTCGGCGGAGAGCGCATGACATCAATTATGAATAAACTGGGTATGGAGGAAGGAGAGCCCATTGAACATAATCTTATAAGTAAGGCAATAGAAAATGCCCAGGCAAAGGTTGAAGGTCACAATTTTGATATCAGGAAGCAGCTTATTGAATATGATGATGTAATGAATCAGCAGAGGGAAGTTATATACAAACAGCGCCGTGAAGCATTGACGGGTAAAAATCTGAGAAGTTCTATTATTGATATGATTTATGAATGTGCCGGAAATATTGCCAATATCTTTGCTGATGAAAAAATTTCTCCTGAAGAATGGGATATAAAAGGGCTTAACGAAGCAGTATTTAAGCAGTTTAACTTTTATATTGATAAAATAGATGATGATACGCTGGATGGATTAACAAGGGAAGGTCTGGAAGAATTTATTTCTGATGCTGCAATTAAGTTATATGAAAAAAGGGAGGCGGATCTCGGTGATGAAGATATCCGGAGCCTGGAACGGATTATAATGTTGCAGACTGTAGATAACCTGTGGAAGGATCATCTTCTCAGTATGGATCATCTGAAAGAGGGAATCGGTCTCAGAGGTTACGCTCAGCAGGATCCTCTGATTATTTATAAAAAAGAAGGCTTTGATATATTCCAGAATATGATCTCCAGGATCAAGGAAGAAATTGTTGGGATTTTATTCAGGGTACAGATAGCTGAGTCTGAAAAGATTGATGATTTAAAGAAAGAAGAAGAGAAAAATCTTATATTTTCCAGTGGAGATGATTCCGGAGTAAAAAAGCCTGTAAAACGCAAGGAAAAGAAAATCGGAAGAAATGATCCCTGCCCCTGCGGGAGCGGAAAAAAATATAAAAAGTGCTGTGGAAAATAGGATATCGGATCGCAGCGAGTTAAAGGCATGAGTGATTATCGTCCTGAAATAAATGATGATGTTCTTTCAGACGTACTGGATGAACTTCAAGAACCTTTTATGTACAGGGTGCTGCTTCATAATGATGACTATACCAGCATGGAGTTTGTTGTAGAGGTCCTTCAATTTGTTTTTAATAAATCAATAGAGGATTCTACGCTGATTATGCTGAAAGTTCACAATGAGGGGATTGGGCTATGCGGTATTTATACTTATGAAATAGCCGAGACCAAGGTGAATATGGTTAAAACTTTAGCCAGAGAAAGAGAATTTCCCCTAAAATGTACTATGGAGAGAGATTGAGTTATGATTAGCAAAGAGCTTAGTGTAACTTTAGGTTTTGCAGTCAGAGAAGCAAAAAAAAGGCGGCACGAGTATCTATGCCTGGAGCATGTGCTTCTTGCCATTTTAAATGACAGCGCAGGTATGGAAATTATAGAGGCCTGCGGCGGCAATACAGAAAAGATAAGCAATGCCCTGGAAAAATTCTTTGACAAGCAGATTGAGACTGTTCCTGAAGGGGCCGAGTATGTACTCCAGCAGACGATTGGTTTTCAAAGAATGATTAAAAGGGCAATTAACCATGTCCATTCGGCTGAGAAGCAGGAGGTCGCTGTAGGAGATATACTGGCTTCCATTTTTGAGGAAAAGGATTCCTATGCAGCATATTTTTTGGTAAATGGCGGGATTACACGTCTTGATGTTTTAAATTGTATTTCCAATAAAACTTCAGATTCTTATTTCCATGATATGCCGGGTGGATTTATCAAAACAGACAGGCAGACAAAAAAGAAAAGGCCTGATCCTCTTGAGGATTTTACAGTCAATCTTGTAAAGAGCGCTTCTCTTGGGAAACTTGATCCGCTTATTGGCCGTAAACTCGAACTGGAGCGTACAATTCAGATTCTCTGCAGGAGAAAAAAGAATAATCCTGTTTATGTAGGCGACCCCGGCGTTGGCAAGACCGCCATGGCTGAGGGACTTGCAATAAAAATCAGCAATGGATCAGTTCCTGATTTCCTGAAAAATATACGTATATATTCACTTGATCTTGGAGGCCTGCTGGCAGGCACAAAATTTCGTGGTGATTTTGAGAAGCGTCTTAAAGGCGTTTTGTCTGCGATCAAAAATATAAAGGATGCTGTATTGTTTATTGATGAAATTCATACTGTTGTCGGAGCAGGCGCAACGAGCAGCGGATCAATGGATGCGTCAAATATCTTAAAACCTGCCCTTGCAAATGGCGAGCTCAGGTGTATTGGTTCAACTACTTATGAAGAATATAAAAATCACTTTCAGAAAGATCGTGCTTTATCACGTCGATTTGAAAAAGTTGAAATCACAGAGCCGTCTGTTTCAGAATCATTTGAAATTTTAAAAGGTCTTAGAACTGTTTATGAAAAACACCACAGTATTGTTTATACTGATAAGGCGCTTAAAGCTGCTGTTGAATTATCTGCAAAATATATTAATGACCGGTATCTGCCTGACAAGGCTATAGATGTGATAGATGAGGCCGGGGCATTTGTCAGGCTTTCCGGTTTTCCACGCAGGAAAAGAATCAACCCTTCGGATATTGAGAAAATTGTTGCTAAGATAGCCAGGATTCCGGCTATCAGTGTTACAACATCTGACAAGGTAAAGCTGGAAAACCTTGAGCACAGGCTTAAAAAGGTAGTATTCGGCCAGAATGATGCCATAAAATATCTTGCTACAGCTATAAAACGTTCCAGATCTGGACTCGTGTCGCCTGAAAAGCCGATTGGATCATTTTTGTTTGCCGGCCCGACCGGTGTTGGGAAAACAGAGATGGCCAGACAGCTTGCAATGATACTTGGAGTTAAATTTCTGCGTTTTGATATGAGTGAATATATGGAAAAACATGCTGTAGCGCGTATTATTGGAGCTCCTCCAGGCTATGTGGGCTTTGATCAGGGCGGACTTTTAACGGACGGCATTCGTAAGCATCCATATAGTGTTTTGCTTTTTGATGAGATAGAAAAAGCACATCCGGACATGTTTAATATTCTGCTTCAGGTTTTAGATCATGCAACACTGACCGACAATAATGGTAAAAAGGCTGATTTCAGGAAGGTGGTTATTATTATGACTTCCAATGTAGGCACAAGGGAGATGATCGCCCAGACAATTGGCTTTGGCGAATTAGAATCTAACACAAAGTCAAAGGGAAACAAGGCTGTTGAAAAATTTTTCAGTCCTGAATTCAGAAACCGGCTTGATGGAATAATCAACTTTAATCCACTGACTCTTCAGATTATGGAAAAGGTGGTTGATAAATTCATAACAGAAATAAATGATCAGCTTTCCGGCAAAAAAGTTTTTCTTACACTTTCAAAGGCAGTCAGGAAATGGCTTGCAAAAAGAGGATATGACCCAAATTATGGGGCAAGACCTCTTTCCAGGTTGTTGCAGACAGAGATTAAAGATATACTCTCAGATGAAATCTTATTCGGACAGCTTGAAAAAGGGGGCAGGGTTTTTGTTGATGTTAAAAAAGACAGGCTGGAATTTGTATATGGATAGTGTCGCGAAGCGGCATAATCTATCTTTTTACGAGTTCATTTATCCTGGTTTTCACGCAAAAGGGCAAATTTAAAAAACCAAAAGGAACGTCCAACATCGAACATCGAACTTCCAACATCGAATTATGGTACGCCTTTGGCGTTTCAATTTTATTAAAAAAATGAGCGACCCGCCCGCCTCGCCTGAGCGAGACAACAAAAGAATGAAGAACATTGAGTATGTCTCGCGATGGCGGGCAGGAGCGATATCCACATTCGATGTTCGATGTTGAGCGTTCAATGTTCGACGTTCGTCTTTTTCAGGATATTTTAAGATATGCCTGTCTTTTTACTATCTGATAAAATTGAGTTTCCTCAACCTCATCTTGCGCGCAGCGACGGTTTGCTGGCAATAGGCGGTGACCTGAGTAAAAAACGTCTTTTGCTTGCATACAGTATGGGTATATTCCCATGGTTTTCTCATGAAAATCATATTTTTTGGTGGTCGCCCGATCCCCGGCTTGTGCTTTATCCAGGTGAGATAAACATCTCAAAATCATTAAAAAAAATCATTAAAAAAAAAATATTCAAAGTAACAATGGATCAGGCATTTTACCAGGTTGTTAATTCCTGTGCTGAGATTCGGTTGCAGAATAATGAGGACACCTGG
>Ga0222639_1000575_pt1 | contig 16421 bp, 16 predicted proteins | sample AntAcemetagen185_FD_179863 | JGI IMG/M metagenome (GOLD analysis project Ga0222639, IMG submission 179863) | Saline water microbial communities from Ace Lake, Antarctica - #185 | ecosystem: Environmental > Aquatic > Non-marine Saline and Alkaline > Saline | place: Antarctica: Ace Lake...
AAAAAAATTTTGTCTTTGTGCACTTCGTGATTTCCTTTGTGAACCTTGTCGTAAAAACTTTGACATTAAGAATAATTAGAAATTAGAAATAAAAAGTGAGTATAATATGAAAAAATATTTTTCTTTAAGACACATAATATTTATTGTAGTTGGTGGAATTATTGGGTTTGTCTATTATCATTTTTGGGGGTGTGCTAATCAAACTTGTCCGATAACTTCTAATCCATATTTAACGATTTTATATGGAATGGCCTTTGGATATATATTGACACCAAGTAAGAAGAAATCTAAAGATAAAAGCTAAAAGTGAATCCAGTGAAATATTTAACAAGTTGAATTTCACGGAGCAAAAAAGTAAGAAATCGGGAAATAATAATAGTAATATCTTTTTATTAAAACAGAAATATTTTATATTTATAATTATGAAAGATTTCGGATTTTTAGTAATATTAATAGTAAATAATTACATTTGAGGTAAATTGATGTTTAAAAATATTCCATTTTATAAAAAGAAGACAAAAAGAAAGAAAGTGGGAGTCGCTCTCGGAAGTGGTTCTTCAAGAGGATGGGCTCATATTGGTGTTTTGGATGCATTAGATAAAAATGGTATTAAAGTTGATTATATAGCAGGAACGAGTATCGGTTCTTTTGTTGGAGCGATCTATGCAGCAGGCGAATTAAAGAGTTTAAAAATTTTTGCCTTAAAAATGAGAAGGAAAGATGTGCTGAATAATCTTGATTTTACTTTTCCACGATATGGATTTCTAACTACGGATAAAGTATCCAATATGTTTAATATGCATACAAATATTAAACAGTTCAGCGAATTGAATATTCCTCTTAAGGTAGTAGCAACTAATTTATTGACCGGAGAGCAAGTCATCATAGGTTCTGGTAATATTATTGAGGCGGTTTCTGCCAGTGGTTCCGTACCGGGAATTGTTGTTCCCTATGTTAGAAATAAAGAGATATTAGTTGATGGTGGTTTAGTGAATCCTGTACCGGTTGATATTGTGAGGGATATGGGAGCTGATATTGTTATTGCCATTGATTTAAGTAAAGATATTATTGATCACAAATTTAAAAAACAGAAGAAACGATCCAAAGAGAATATCGATCAAAAATTATATTCTGAAATATATTTTAAAAATATTGAAAATCCGATAGTGCAAAAATTAACAAAACATTTAACCAAAGCAGAGAAAGTAGTTTTTGAAAAAGTTGGATCATGGAAAAAAACCAAGATTGAATTACCAAATATTTTTGAGACATTTTCTACTTCAATAGATATTATGGAAACTCAAATTGCAAAGGCGAATTTCCAAATTTCTAAACCCGATGTAATAATTCATCCTAAACTTGCCAATTTGAATTTTTTTGACTTTAATCTTGGTAAAAAAGCGATTGATGAGGGATATAAACGAACAATGGAAAAAATGGAAGAGATAAAATCATTAATAAATCAATGAAAAATGAACTAGGAAATAAAGTTATTAAAATCATTGGAAAGCAGATATTTTTGATATCTTTTATTTTTACTTTTCAATTATTTGCACAAAATGAAATTAGTGAAATAGGTATTATTCATGAAGGGGACGGTGGCGTTGTGTCTCCGGGAATAATGGAAATAAACAAGGGTATTATTGAAAATATTTCTCCATATAATGATTCATTAGATCAAAAACAAACATATGATCATATTACTCCAACATTTTTTGATTTAAATATCTATGATAGTAGTAAAGTTACTTACTATGATTCTTTGCTTGTACAAAATGGGATTGTTTATTGTTTGTTAAAAGCGGATAATAGAATATACTTTCACACAATTGCACCATTTTCAGAAAATAAATTACTGGGGTATTTTTATGAGAATAATAAATCAACTCCGGGTGGATTCCACAATTTATATCACAATTTTGAAGATAACCTTGCATTTTCAAAATATTATTTAGATATCAAAAATTTGGATAAATTACCACATAGGGATCAATTATCAGCCGATGATTTCAAAAAATTATTTAAAGGTAAATATTCCTTATGGCTACATGATTTCACGAAAGAACAGTTTATTTTATTCTTAAAATTGTTAAAAAAATATGAGATAGAAGTTGTATATTTGCCAAAAAATATTGAGTGGGAAATAACCACATTTGATAATGTAACTGTTATTGTTGATTTACCAAGTATTTTACGAATTGAGAAAAATGAGAGTTTAATAACTGACTCTGAGAGCTATTTTGGTTTAAACTTGAATTTATATTATAAAATATTTGAAAAGGAAAAATTGATTAATAATGATTTTTTTGTTAATAATCCAATATTAGAAATATTATCTAATGAAGAGTTAATACAATATTGTGCTATTTTCCCATCTCAATTTTTTGGATTAGAAAAAAATGTTGGAATTTTAAGAGAATTCTATTCAGCTAATTTTGTTGTATTCTCTGGTGATCCATTTGCTGAAAAATCTTTTATTAAAAAAGTTTGTGTCGATGGTATTGAAATATATTCTAAAAAAGACACAACTACTCAATCGGAATAAGACTTCTACTTTTCCTTATTGACCATTTTTATCTTATTTTCAAAGTTGTTTCTTTGATCTTTATTAGTTTCTGATGAATCATCATTTTCGGCTTTAACATATTGGGGTTTCTTTTGTAAGTTATTTATGCTATTATTTGCTGGTTGTGATAGTTGAGTTGGATTCAATATATTATTTTGAATTTCAGAAGTTGAAATTTTTTGATTTGGCATATTAGGGAAAATAGAGTTGTAAATATAATAAACTCCGAATAATAAAATAATTACAGCAGCAGCAGTTGATAATGGTTGAGAATATTTATACACAAATTGTTTAAAAATAAACTTTTTCTTTGATTTACGATGTTCAATTTCTTCCATCAACTTTTCGTTAAAATTGGCTGATGTTTGTAATTTTGGCAATCTGTGAAGTGAATGAAGAATTTGTTTCATATCCTCTAATTTTGCTCGACAATTTGGACATTCGCCTAAATGTTTCTCCACTTCACCTTTCATTGAATGTGAAATATTATTATCTAAATAATCTGATATTAAGGTTTCGAATCTATAACAGTTCATCTTATAAGCACTTCCCCCTATTTATTTTCATTTTTCAATATTTTTTGTAATTTTAATCTACCTCGATTTATTCTACTTTTAACAGTTCCGATAGATATATCAACTATGTTACTCACTTCTTCATAAGAAAGTTCCTGAATATCTCTTAAAATTAATGCAGTTTTAAAAGGTTCATCTAATTTATATATTGCTTTTAAAATATATTTCATTTGATATTTTGAATTAATACTATTTTCCGGTACATTTGATTCGGAAGGAATTTCATAATCTTTGTCGTCAAAACCCATATCGGTTATTGAAAATATTTTTCTTCGTTTTAGTTTTCGTAATTCTGTTTTAGCAAGATTTGCGGCTATTGTGAATATCCAAGTGCTGAATTTAGCTATTTCTTTATACATATCCGCACTGGTGTATAACTTCAAAAAGGTATCTTGTACAATATCTTCTGCCGATTCTTTGGAATGAACATAGCCAAATATAAAATTTAACAGTCGATCTTTGTATCTATTTACCAACTCTAAATAGGCGTGTTCATTGCCCTTTTGAAATTGGAAAATTAATTCCTCATCACTATATTTTTTATTATTATTTATATTATTAGTAATCAAATTAATTTTTTCCTATAATATTGTCGATTACTAAAATTATATTATTTAAAGAATCTATTTGGCTTGTTTTTATTCTTTTGTCACCTTCAACAATTGAATTTATACCATTTAACAGTTGTGCTTTAGAGTAATTTTGTGTATATATTTTCATTTGGTTTAATTGTCTTGTGTTATATACATATATCATTCTTCCTGTGTAAATGTCAGCATTAATTCGTGGATCTTTTAATACACTTAATCCCCAAATAAAATTATAGAGTGTTATCAACATATAAACATCATTGAATCCTTTGGAAATTAAATTTTCTAAAATAATTATTGCTTCTGATTTGTTTCTTTCACCGATTGCTTCCAACAAGTCGTTAATTTTGTTTGTTTTGGAATATCCTGCAATGAAACGAACATCGTCATCGGTTATTGTTGTTTCATGTTTCAGATAAATTTTAAGTTTGTCCAATTCATTCGACAGATTTGATAAATTTGTTCCAACGATTTTTATTAATTGGTCAATTGCAGAATTTGTTATCTTCCTATCATCGTTATTTAGATAATTTTTTATCCAAGTGGGGATTTCATTTTCGAATGGAGATGTTATCATCAACGTTGTGGACTTCGCTTTTATGTCTTTTAAAAATTTATTTCTATAATCAATCTCAGATGCAATTAATACAAGAATATTTTCTTTTATTGGTTTTTCTAAATATTTTTTTAATAGTTCCTTTGATGGGTTTTTAAATTTTTTAATATCATTTAAAATAATTAACTGGGGTTTTTGAAACATTGAAATAGAATAGAGAATATTTTGTAAATTGGGAGTGTCCAATTCATTTGCATATTTTATTTCCTTATCGATACCTCCATTTTTATTTTTAAATGAATTAGTTAATATTTCAATAAAATTTTCTTTTAGATAAAAATCATCACCAAAAAGAAAATATACAGACATAAATTGTCCAGCTTTAATTTTTTGTAATTCTTCGAAATAATCAGAAAACCAACTCATAGATGTTTTTGCCCATTCATGTATTTTTGAAAATTATATAAAATAATACTAATCATAAATCAATTAAATTTAACAATTTTTAATAACAATTCAAATTAATTATTGCCTTAATAGATATTAGTTAAATGTTAACACGATAAAACCTAATAATACGCAATAATAAGAAAATATATAAAACTTACCTTTTAATAAACTATATAAAATCCATTTGATAGCATAATAGCCGGTAATAAAAGCAATGATCGTGCCAAGTAGTATTGGTCTCCAATCAATTGCGGAAACTCCAATAATATTTTTTGTTTCCAAAATTGTTGCTCCAAAAACAAGTGGTAAAGCTAAGATAAAAGAGAATCTCGCAACCTTTTTTTTCTCAATTCCGAGAAATAATCCAGTAGATATTGTGCTTCCACTACGAGAAATACCGGGAATAATTGCCACTGCTTGAACAAGACCAATTACTATTGATTTCCACAAGTTAAATTTTTTGTTTTTATTTTCCGCCCACTGTGTAAGAAACAATACTGTACCTGTAATTATTAAAGCAACGCCAACTGCATTAATATTTTGAAATAAACTTTCGAAAAAATCTTTAAAAAACACACCAACAATTCCCGCTGGGATCATTGCTATTAGCATATAAATACTCAAAGCGAAATATTCATCATTTTTCATATTTTTACGGTAATTTGTTAATTTCCAAAAATTTTTGAAAAAAGCAAATAATATTTTTTGTATTTCTTTTCTAAATATAACTAACACACTTAAAAAAGTTCCAAAATGAAGGAAAACCTCCATAGTAATACCGGGGTACTTAATTCCAAATATTTCGCTAGCCAGCACTAAATGTCCGGAGCTACTAATTGGTAAAAATTCAGTTAATCCTTGCGTTATTGCTAATAATATTACCTTTAAATAATCCATAAAATATTGATCCTAATGTAGTTAATTGTAAATAATTATTTCCATAGTTGTAGAATTATAGTTAATTTTTTATTGTTCATCAATTAAATCATTCTCTTTTCAAAACGATAATTCTATTATTTTTAAATTGTAAAAAATTCATTGTGGTGTTTACTCTTGGTTTTCTAGATGTAAAACTTATTTTTCTAATAGGTCCGATAAATATATCTAGATCAGATAAAGCATTTTTTATTTCCTCTTTATTGCGATTCCCTGATTCAATCAGATTTAATAGTAAAAGCATCGTATCATAACCATAAAGTCCTACTCTTGTTGGTGATTTTCCATTAATTTTCTTATATTCTTCCAATAATTTATCGTTTCCCTTATTTCCTTTTAACCAAAGATGATCGGATACAAAAATTATATCGTTAACATAATTTCCATATTTGTTTAGAATATCAGTATCAAACCAATTTGCATCGCCAATATATTGGGCTTTGAAATTATATTTAGCTATTTGTGGAGCGACATATTGAATGTCTTCTGGTGGAATTGCAAGATAAATTCCTGTTTTACCGATAATTGATAAAATATTATCATTTTTAGGATTAGAGCGTATTATATTTTTAATTGAGTCAATAAAATGAAAGTATATAAAAACAGAATCATCGTATGAAAAGTATTTTTCTAATGAATCAATAGAATTAATATTTAATATTGAATCCGTTAAAAATAAATCATTTTCTACCATAAAAGACGAATCGTTAACTGTTATAAATAATGAATCTTTTTTTATTATTGATTTTTTTAGAGAGTCAACCAAAATTGTATCATTACTAATAAAATTATAAGTTAAAGAATCAACTTCTATTATTCTATCAAATTCATATCTGATATCTTTCGGAGTTCCATGATACCAAATGTTCTCAATTATTTTCCCCTCTTTTTTTTCTACTGTTTTATTAAAACTATTTATCATTGTACGACCGTATTCATCTCCTGGAGCAATAGTGATAAAATCACTTAAATTCAATTCATTAATTGAATAATCCGCAATAGCATATCCTCTTTCATCTTGATCCGGACTTAGCTGAAAAATATATTCCCCCATATTCCCTAATCCGTTTTCTGTAGCTGTTGGAGTAAGCATAGGGAGTTTCATAATATTACAAATTGGTGACATTGCAATTGCCGATTGACTTGATAAAGGACCGATAACAGCAATACAGTTTTCCATTTGACTAAGTTGATATGTATTTTTTACTGCCTTTTTTATATCACTTTCCGTATCCAATATTATTAGATTTATTTCTGTAGAAATTTGATCTTTGTATTTGTTTAGAGCTAATTTAATTCCATCTAAAATGTTATTTCCGGGAATCGAATTTGGGCCGGATAATGGCAAAACCACGCCAATATTTATTTCATCAGTATCACTATTAATTAAATTTTGTTTAAGATCTTTTAAATATGTTTTACTAAAATAATCAATTTGATCAATTTCTTTTTCGGTTTCTTCTATTGTTTTTTTTGCCTTTTCGAAATTGCCGTTATTAATAAATTTTTCAATTAATAATAATTTAACAAAGACATACTGATTTTTTGTTTTGGTCAATGATAATATTCTTTCTAGATCATCTTCAGATAAAAATGCATTGCTAATTTTTTTTATAAATTTTTTAATATCATTAGCAAAATTGAGTTCATCTGTTAATGATTCTGCTTCAATTGCCGGTAAAATTGCTGTACTATAACTATTTCTGTTAACAAGTGATTGAGATTTGATGAAATAAATATCTGCCAAATAACGACTTGTAGGAAAATATTCTCCAAATTTTCTGCTAAGTGTCAATGCCGAATTGTAATTATTTAATTTATATTGACATTTTATTATCATAAATAAAGCTATCGAAGAATATGGATCATTTTGAATATTATTTAAATTGAATGTTTCTTCCAATTTGGTAAATGCATCATAATAGTTTTTATTTTGATACATTCTTACAGCATCATCAATATTCTTTTTTGAAGTGTTGGTTGCGTAAGAGAATGATATAATGGAAAATATTATTGTAATAATTATTGTTACTTTTTTCATTATATTCTTTTTAATTTTCTATGTGTTTATATGAGAGATCAAGTTTCTTAATTGTATCAATGTTGTCGTAATCAGTCAAATCAAATTGAATTGGAGTTACGGAAATGTAATTTTCTTTTACAGCACTTTCATCTTTCAAAAAAGATTCATTAAAAATTAATTTTTCTCCTGTCATCCAATAATATGTGCGATTTTTTGGATCTGTTCGTTTATACAATACTTCTTTCCAACGAGTATTTCCTTGTTCAGTGATCTTTACTCCATTAATTTCCGAATGAGTTTTTACATTTGGTACATTAATATTTAATAGTGTTCCTTTTGGCAATCCTTTTGAAAAAACTTCTTTAACTACCTGTTTAATGAAATGTCCAGCAGGTTTGTAATTTGGTTCTGTATAAGTCCCTAAGCTTATTGCTATTGAAGGGATTCCCATTATCGTTCCTTCGGCTGCACCTGATACTGTACCGGAATAGAGGACATTATAACCGGTGTTGCTCCCTAAATTAATACCTGAAACAATGATATCAGGTGGATTTTTTAATATTGCACTTACAGCTAATTTTACACAATCAGCAGGTGTTCCTTTTACGGCAACACCAAAAAATTTATCTTTATAATAATAGTCAAAAACTGGAAGTGGGTCGTTTAATGTAATTCCATGTCCGGCAGCGCTCTTTTCCTTATCAGGTGCTACTATAGAAATGTTTCCGATATTTTCCAAAGATTCTTTCAATATTAACAATCCGGGAGCATCAATGCCATCATCATTAATAAGCAGAATATGTGGCTTTTTGTTTTGTTTCAAAATAAGTTATTGTCTCCATTTTTTTGGTTTATATTCTTGTCCATAATTTAGTTTTATTTTTCCATAATCAATAGTAGAATATTTTTTTGTTTGATTTAAATAATATTCTCCTATTATAGACGGTAAAATTGGTGTATATATTGTTTTAATATTATCTATTTTTAAATTTTCTTTATTAGTAAAAATTATATCACAATTAACATAATTATTTTCAAATTCATTGATCTCAATGAATTTTATTTTTTTTTCTGTAGGAGTAGCGGTAAAAATATAGTCGCGATATGAATGAAATATAAAAACTGGCAATTTATAAATTTTGATTTTCCTAGCTTGATTAGTCATATATGCCATTATCGTGTTGATTGGTGCGATTGGAATTTTATATGGAAATGCCAAACCAATAGCGAAGCTCATTCCGATTCGTAAGCCAGTAAATGAACCGGGACCATTAGAAATAGCAATTAAATCAATATTTTTAATTTCCAAATTATTATTTTTTAACAAACTTTCGGTTAATTCAACTAGCTTTTCGGAGTGAATACGAGGTTTATCAAGATAGATTTCATCAACTAATTTCCCATTTTTATGAAAAGCCAAACCGCAAATTGACGAAGATGTTTCAAATGATAAGATGTGCATGGGTTTACAATGAAGGCCTTGTTTAAATTTTCGATTTAGTATTATTGTTCATTTTTATTTTTATTATTCTTTTATTATTACTTTCATTATTATGCTCAAAATTAATAATAATTGTATTCTCAGGCAAGAAATCTAATATTTTTTCTGGCCATTCAATTAGAATTATCCCATCAAGATCAAAATATTCTTCAATTCCCAAATTAAGAAGTTCTTTCGTACTATTTATTCGATAACAATCAATATGAAAAATAGGGATATCTCCAAAATATTCATTTATTATTGTATAAGTGGGACTTGTAACATTTTCGATAACATTAAAATATTTGCAGAAGCCCTTTGTAAAAGTCGTTTTACCTGAAGCGAGATCACCTTTTAATGCCAAAATATCACCAGAATGAATTTTGGAAGCAAACTCATAAGCAATATTTTCAGTATCTTCTGAAGAATTAGATACTATTGTTTTAATAATATTTTTGTTATTTTTCACATTAATTTGTTTAATATCTGATTTCATTTCTTTGGATTTAAAATTGCAACAGGTAAAAGCATTTCATCAATTGAAATTCCACCATGTTGGAAAGTGCTTTTATATAAGTTTTTATATTTTCTGTAATTATTTGGATAAAGGAAAAAATAATTATCTTTTGCAAAGATAAAATTATTTGTTACACGTGTAAGGGGAAGTTTAAAATCACTTGGATTTTTTACAAGTAAAGCGGTTTTATTATCAATTTTAAGATTACGACCTACTTTAAATCTAACATTGTCAGATGTTGTTTTGTCTGCTTTTACTATCGTGCCTTCCTCTACATTTGTGCTACCATGGTCAGTTGTTACAACAATCGTGAATCCAAGTTCGGCTGCTTTCTCGAATATTTTTTTAATATAAGAATGTTTAAACCAATTTTTAACTACACTTCGATAACTTGCTTCATCGGGTATGATCTCTTGTAGTATATCTGATTTTGAGCGTCTATGGGCAAGCATATCAACAAAATTAACCACCATTGCAATCAAATTATTATTATAGTCCGAAAATTTAGAGTAAATATTTTTGCCGAATTCTGCGTTGTTGATCTTAATATATTTCATACCATTTTTAATATTTAAATGTGCTTTTTGTAAATATCTATTTAACAATTGTTTTTCTTTACCATTCATACTTTCATCACTTTCGGGATTTGCATAAATGTTGGGATAAATTTTATTGATCTTATCTGGGAATTCACCTGCAAAAATTGCATTTCTACTATATGGCGTTGCCGTCGGCAAAATACTTAAATGAGAATATAGTTCAATATCGAAAGTGTCATAGAGTAATGGTTCAATAAACGACCATTGGTCAAATCGCATACAATCAATTACAACAAATAAAACTTTCTTGTCATTTTCTAAAAGTGGTTTTAAATATGTATCTAAAATATCAGGTGACATAGGAATATCAGCTTCTCCATTAATCCAATTTTTGTACTTGTTGAAAACTGCTTTTTGGAATTCCTCATTTGCACTTTGTTTTTGTTCATTTAATATGTTTTGCAAATCATATTGAGGATTATCATCAAATTCCATTTCCCATTTTATCATTTTCTTATGAATATTTGTCCATTCTTTAAGAGAATTTATTCCAAAGTTTATTTCTTGATTCAATTTTGTGAAATATTGCATATAATTTTGGGCTTGTGTAGCACGAGTAATGTTACGACTTTCCAAATTTTTTTTCAATGTTAAAAGAATTTGTGATGGATTGATCGGTTTAGTAAGATAATCGGAAATTTTTTGTCCGATCGCATTTTCCATTAATGATTCTTCTTCATTTTTTGTAATCATGATGACTGGCAGAGCAGGGCGCAATACCTTAATTTTTTCTAATACAGCAAGTCCATTTAAACCATCCATCATTTCATCAAGAAGCACAGCAGAAATATAAGTGCTTTTTATAATTTCTAAGGCATCAACACCATTTGTTGCTGTTTTCACTTGATAACCCCTTTCTTCTAAAAACATTATATGTGATCTTAAGAGTTCTATCTCGTCATCGACCCATAAAATTATAAATTTATTCTTATTTGGTTGCATACTTTACGATTCCTTTTTTCTTTTAAATATCTAGCGAAATATAACAAAAAATGTTCCAAATAATAACATATTTAATTGTTTTTTAAATAATTTAGGGTTACATTGTATAATTAAATATTGGGAAATATTATTATAAAAAGGTAAAAAAATGACAAATAGCTATTCAAAATGTTTCGCTTGTGGAAAAGATAATCCTATTGGATTAAAATTAAATTTCAGTTATAGTGAACAATATGCAATTTCAAAATTTAAATTAAGTGAGGAATATTGTGGCTATCCGAATGTTGTTCACGGTGGGATTATCGGTACAATATTAGATGAAGCAATGGCGAAAATTATTATTCGTAATGAAGATAAAGCCGTAACTTATGGAATGATAACGACTTATAAAAAACCAGTTCGTCCTATGACAGAATATGAAGTAAAAAGTAAAATTATTAGCATTCGTCGAAAAATTATAAAATCCAAAGCGACAATTACTGATGAAAATGGGAAAATATATGCAAAAGCAGAAGCGACTTTTTTTCGATTGAAAAATAAAGAATTCTGATTAATAATTTAAAAAAATAATTCAAACATTTTACCAATTAATGATAAAAATTATGTAAATTATAGTCATATATGAATTTGTATTAAAAGGAGTGAGGATGTTAAAAAAAATATTTGTGATATTTTTATTGATGTTCATTGTAAATACCAAATCCAATGCATGTACAAGTGTAATTATTACAAAAGGAGCAACGAAAGATGGATCGGCTATTTGCACTTATACCTGTGATGGCGAATTTCATCCTATTTTGAAATATTTTCCTGAAGCTAAACATAATCCAAATGATTCAATTAATGTCATTGATTGGTCTGGAAATATTAGAGGAAAAATTGCACAAGTTTCGCATACATATTCTGTAGTACAGTGGATGAATCAACATCAGTTAGCAATTGGTGAAACGACTTTTGGTGGTAGGGAAGAGTTGCAAAATCCTGACGGATTATTGCATTATGAAGATTTAATGATATTCGCATTACAGAGAGCAAAAACGGCAAGAGAAGCGATTAGAATTATGATAAATTTGACCGAAGAATATGGTTACCGAGGTGAAGGTGAAACATTCTCAATTGTTGGGAAAAAGGAAGCTTGGTTGATGGAAATAATTGGAAAAGGACCAGGAGTGAAAGGAGTAATCTGGGTTGCTGTGAAAGTTCCTGATGGATATGTTACTTGTCACGCTAATAAAGCGAGAATTGGTGATTTTTCTAAATATTCTAAAGACGAATGTATGTATTCATCTGATATTAAATCATTCGCAATTGAAAAAAGATATTTTGATTCTGATTCACAGAGCACATTTAGGTTCTGCGATGTTTATTGTCCGCCGACTCCTCAAAATAAAAGATATTCTGCAAGTCGTGTTTGGAGTATTTTCAGAAGAATAGCTCCGTCAAGAAAATTTTCTACCGATTATCATCGTGGAATAAAAGGAGCAAATCCATATCCTTTATGGATCAAACCAGATAAAAAACTTTCTGTGGGTAATGTAATGGATCTAATGCGAGATCATTATGAGGGAACAAAATTTGATATGACAAAGGGAATTGATGCAGGGCCTTATGGTACACCAAATCGATGGCGTCCGATAACTTGGGAAAAAGATGGGAACGAATATACTTGGGAGCGACCAATTTCAACTCAGCAAACCGCATATTCTTTTATTTCTCAAACTCGTTCATTTATGCCTGATGAAGTTGGGGGGGTATTTTGGTATGGAGTTGACGATACATATTTTACATGTTATATTCCTTTGTATGTTGGAATTAATAATATTCCAAAATCTTATGCAACAGGTGATTCCCAGAAATTTTCTTGGGATTCAGCTTGGTGGGTTTTCAATTTTGTTTCTAATTACGCTCATTTAAAATATTCATATATGATGCCGGAAATAATAAAAGTACAATCTCATATTGAAAATATGTTTCTGAATAATCAAGATGCAATTGAACAAACGGCAAAATTATTGTTGGAAATTAATCACGATCTGGCGATAGAATATTTGACAAACTATTGTGTTGCAAATGGTGAACAAGTTGTAGAAAAATGGAAAGAACTTGGTGAATATTTAATGACAAAATATAATGATGGATATGTTAAAGACAACTCTGGTAAAGTGAGAGAAATGGGATATCCGGATAAGTGGATAGAAAAAGTATTAAAAAGTCGGCCGGAACAATTTAAATTACCCCCAAAAATGAACTTTAAAAACTTTTAACATTTTGAAGGAAAATATTTTAAGAAGAATTATAAACCCATTAATAGATTGGCTTTTTCCACCGAGATGTTTAATATGTGGAAAAGTTGCTCTTTTTAATAGTTATTTATGTCACGATTGCTTTTTTGATCTGGAAATATTTGGTAAGGCACCACATTCCTTTGAAGCGGAAAATTCTGTGATAGATGAAGTTTCGTCACTATATAAATTTAATAATGTTATGAAAATATTGATCCATAATCTCAAGTATAATGGATGCGATTATATTGGCACATTTTTAGGCAATCAGATGGGAATTTATTATAAGAATACGAGTTTTAAAGATTATGATTGCATAATTCCAATTCCATTACATAGAGTGAAAAAGGATATGAGGACATACAATCAAGCGGAGCAAATTGCAAATGGTATCTCACAGGTTTTTGAAATGCCGGTAAATATAGGATTATTAAAGAGAAATGTTTTCACAGAAACGCAAACGAAATTAAATCAAAATGAGCGGCAAGAAAATATTAAAGGTGCTTTTAAAATAAAAAATAAAAAGGATATTCCCTCATCTGCGATCTTGATTGATGATGTTTTCACTACTGGAGCAACAACATCAGAAGCGACAAATACATTGAAAGAAGCCGGTGTAAAAAAAGTCGGAGTATTAACAGCCGCAACACCACTTTTCTCGCGACATTTAAAATTTGTTTTTGAAATGGATGATAGTGAAGATGTGGATTTGTAAAAATATTGAGTGTTTTTTTAAATTCTAACCACGAGAGGGAATTTAAAGTAAGTTATAAATTTCTATTCCAAAAGTATTATTATTTCTTTGCGTGAAATGTTCATATCTAAATTTATTTTCAATACAATAATAAGCTCAACATTGAAGCCGTAGCGACTGCAGCATTTAATGATTCCGCCTTACCAATTCGCGGCAAAAATACTCGTTGTAAATTGTGTTCGTTCCATGAATTAGAAATTCCGTAACTCTCATTTCCAATAACCAAAGCAAAGTTATTTTCCGAATTATAGTTTTTGATATTTTCACCTTGATGAACATCTGATAAGAGAATTTTTCTTGAAGTATTTTTACAATCGTTAATTATTTTGTCGTAGGAATTTTCTATTACGAAAGGCAGATGAAAGATTGAACCCATTGATGATTGAATGACTTTTGGGTTTTCCGGCTCGACAGTCCCTTCTAATAAAACTAAGCCACCTAATCCAAACCAATGGGCAATTCTAAAGATCGTTCCGAGATTTCCGGGGTCTTTTATTTTATCCAAAATGAGAATATTGCCTTTCAATTCCGGCAACGAAAATGTATGTCGATTTGCAATAGCAATTATTCCTTGAGGTGAAATTTCAGTGCTTATTTTTTTTACATCACTATGATGAATATTGAATAATGGTATCTTTTTTTCTTTTGCTAAATTAAATATTTTATTGATATTTTCTTTTTCAATTATAGAAGTAGTGTAATAAATTTCAGTAATATTATAATTAGAATTTATTGCTTCTTCTACTGATAATAAACCGCTGATCAAGAATTGTTCATTGATTTTTCTATATTTTTTTTGATGTAATGATCTTATTCTTTTTATTGTATTTTTACTTATTTTTTCCATACTATAAATCCTTTTATTTATCAATAATAATAATTCATTCCGATTTCAATCATCAATCCGCCGTAGTATTTTTTCTTTCTTTTCTCTGGCTTAGATATAAGTTCTCCACCACTTATTTTTCTTATATATGGGATCATTTGGCTACAATCAAAATAAATTTTTATTTTTTCTTTAAAACTATAGTTACTGTGAAGTTTTAAATTAAACAAATTAATATCATATAAATAATTTTTGTGTTCATTTATTGAAGTTAATCCATATTCAAGATTAGCAATATAATTCATATCAATTGATAATAATGAATGGATGTAACCAAATTCAGGATTTATTGAAAAGTGTTTATTATTAAAATAAATTCCATATTGAACAATTTGTGTCTTATGAAATATTTGCAAATCAATATTTAACTGATGAGAAATTGGTAAGAAAAACCAATAACCCAAAACTGGAGTAGATAATTCTTGTTGCCATTTCAATTTACCTTGACTTGCCCCCAAAAAATAATACTTTTTTCCTGCATTGTTTTTATAACCAATTTTCCAGTTTGTAAATTTAAAATTTCCGTTAGACAAAACATTAATGTCATATGATTCTGGGGAAACAATTTGTTTCCACTTTGGTTCTAAATTCGTTTCACTATAACCAAAGAAAAACATATTATTTTTTTTTGAAGTAATACCTAATTTTAGTTGAAAAGGATAGAATGTGTTTCCAATTTGAGTATACTTTTCTCCATCTAATTTTGGTGAATTTGTATTCAAATGTCTTTCGTCAATTTTCATATTCACAAAATGAAATTGTAAATTAATAAACGGGTAAAAGTTAAAAATCTGAGGGGCAGAATAATAAATATTAATAATATTGTTTATTGTTTTAGGATAAAAATTAATTGAGTCTCCAAAAGTTGGTTCTAATAAATTATATAGATATTTATTGAGCGTTGAGTCGGTTTCAGAATGAGGGAATTTATAAATTTTTAACAGGAAATTATTATCAATAGATTTATGTTTATATTTTATTTTTAGGGAATGTTTGTTTAATTTTGTTTTTAAATATATATCATAATTTTTTGATAAGAAGTTAATTGAACCAAAAGTATATTCCGTATTTAAAATATTTTTATATTCAGAATAATTAAATTCGTAAGAACATCCCAATTGCAATTTTTTATTTATTATAGGTGAATGGAACTGAATTTTATGAAAATGGATCAAACTTCTATTGTAAAGCGAGTCCGAAGAATATTCGGTATATAAATAATTTAGATTGCTATTGATTTTAATTTGTTTATCAATAAAAATATT
>Ga0222639_1000590_pt1 | contig 16195 bp, 18 predicted proteins | sample AntAcemetagen185_FD_179863 | JGI IMG/M metagenome (GOLD analysis project Ga0222639, IMG submission 179863) | Saline water microbial communities from Ace Lake, Antarctica - #185 | ecosystem: Environmental > Aquatic > Non-marine Saline and Alkaline > Saline | place: Antarctica: Ace Lake...
GAGTACAACAATGAATGAAAGAGTATTACTCTTAGATGATGAAAAGGATTTCGTGGAGGCCATGGCCGAACGAATGCGGGCGAGAGGGATGGAGGTTACGGCCATCACATCTCCAAGTGAGGCACTCAAGAGGGCCCGCGAGGAATTTTACGACGTCATCGTCATGGACGTCATGATGCCTGAAATAGATGGCCTTGAAGCCCTCAAAGAACTTAAGAGGATTAATCCCGATCTCCAGATCATCCTTCTCACGGGGTATGCCACCATGGAGAAAAAAATCGAAGCAAAGAACCTGGGCGCCACGGATCTGGTGGAAAAACCTGCGGATATCGATACCCTAACGGATAAGATCAGGAAGACACATGAAAAGAGTGAAACACTTCTTCATTAGATGATAGCGGTATTTGTTTAGAAGCAGGAAGCAAAGTATTGGAAATCAAAATATGAAATCAATGGTACCTGAAAAAGCGTTGCATCTGGAAATGATGAAGAAGGGTAAATTCGATGTCCCGGATTTCATTTATGTCCCGGCAAAAGACTTCAGGGATGAGAAATTTGAAAAATTAGAGCGATTTCTTAGCGCCCATCCTGAAGGTTTCAAGGTCATCGCGCGGAGTGCGCATCCGGATGAGGAGGCCTTCAAGCCCGGAACCTTTGATTCCCTTGAAACCTATGCAGATATAGCAGGTATAAAATACGCGAGAAAACGGATCATAAAACTGGCCAGCACCGCGAGCAGACTATCCATTTTACGGCAACAAAAGTTCAATAACGCGCCACATCTGGATATAGAAAAAATGGGTGTCCTCGTCATGCCCTTCATCAATGGCATGAGTGTCATGGCTAAGATGTTGGGAAACACATGGGAATTCGGATATTGCCGCCCCAGGGACCAAGAGGTTGAGAGCGAACCCTTCTTAACAAATACACCCCACGACCCGAAGCTCCTCCAGGTTTCCGAAGATATCCAGAAATTCTTGGGGCATAGATGCGAAATCGAATACATCATCTCAGAGGATGGAAAAATCCACGTTGTTCAGGCAAAAAACATCTCACATTTTGAAACCCTGGAGCAAGAGGAGAGAGAAAGGTCCATTAAACTGGATGGCGTGAGAAGGATCAGGGAGAGGAGGTCCTACCGCGAACGGCCCATTTTTGTGATGGACAGCAAGGCATTTTATATGCGCATTATTGACAAATGCGAGGAGATGGTCCTTGGAAGCGAAGGCCCCAAACCGCGTATCGAAGATATCCTTGAAATGATTACCTCCCGTGAGGCCGAATTTGAAGATTTTTCACTGAGGCATGAGAGGTTCGCGATCCTGTGCCTTTCCAAAACAGTACCCGAAGATCTATACGAGATCGCCAAACACTACCTTGATGACATACCCGATTTGAAAAAATCTCTCTCGAAGGCCCTTTATGCCAATCTTTACAAGAGAGACGAATTCGTGTCAGAGGCCGACACCCTCATTTGCAAGGATAAAATTAAGATCAATCTTGAGAGTCACGATGCATACGGGATTGCCACGGTACGAAACCCTGTCTGGTCCGTATACTGGAATGGGGAAAGGGACGATGAAGTAGTTGGGGAATTCAAGAGACTGGGATTCAAGACCAGGGATTCCATCGGAATTGAGATAGACGCCCTGAAAAAGCCCAGGGTATACAGGCTGTAGATTCTACCTTTGCAGGGATTTAATTCCCTTCATAGACTTCGGGGAGATTGTCATTATCCTCCCTGGAAAAATCAACTGTGAGCCTCTTCAGTTGTGCTGAAGAGATATAACTAAAATAATTCTGTGGAGGAATGAACATGAAAACAAGGATATTGATTGTAGACGACGAGGAAGAATTCGTTAAGGCATTGTCAGAGCGTTTGACCATCCGGGATTATGATGTGACTACGTCCTTAAGTGGCGAAGATGCTGTAGAGAAAGTGAAGCACTATCTTTTCGATGTAGTCATTCTTGATGTGGCTATGCCAGGCATGAGCGGAATCGAGACCCTGCGTGAAATCAAGAAGATAAAGCCCTTGATCGAGGTAATCATGTTGACCGGCCATGCAACCGTGGAGACGGCCATCGAAGGCTTAAAGCTGGGTGCTCTCGACTTTCTTTTAAAACCGTGTGAGACCAAGGATCTGGTTGTGAAGATCGATAAGGCCTATGAAAAGAAAGCCGAACAAGATAAACGCATCCAGGATGCTAAAGTTGAGCAAATCGTGGCCTCACCCAGGTCTGTGTTAGTTTAGAACTGATACCTGTTTCTGAAAGCGGATACAACCAAAAAGAAAGGTTGTTGTGCCTGCCCATATACCGTCGGAGGACTTACGACAGGGAATGGATGCGCAGGAACAGGATGAAGAGTTATTCTCTCAAACCAACAAAAGGAGAAGGCCTTTGCATCTCATAGTTCGAAGGAATGTCATTTGACAGTAAAAGGCGAACGAAATGAGAAAAAAAGCAATGTTTTGTGTCTCCCTGTTTTTACTAATACAGGTCTCAATATCCCTTACAGCGGCGGGTACTACCCGTAATTTACTCTATTATCCTGAGGACTATGAGGGAAAGAGTCTGGTTTTTGAAAAGGCAAAGATGGGGGGACCAATTGTGAAGAACGGGCATGCCGGCGTTTATTGTCTGCATGTTGAAATAAACGGGAAATACATACCCGGGGCTCTGTATAAAAGTCAATTGAACTTCGTAGTGGTCTCTCCTGAGTTAGCCGACAGGTTGACCACCCAACTCAGCCGACATTTGAAATATCATAAACCAAGCCATGAACATAACCTGATGGATCATTTGTATAGTGTTGGGGCGTGCTCAGTTAGGCTGACGGCGAAGATCCAAAAACTATCCGGATATTGGATGGCGACTGTCTCAAAAGTTGAATTTTACGACAAGGATGGGACCATAAAAGATACTGTAAAATAATTCCCGCATTCCTGAGAAGCTACACGACGAAAAGCCATGATGGAAAGGCTGAACAGTGAAGAGGCATTGGCTAAGCTAATGTCCGGAAATAAACGATATGTAAGCGCCAGGCAGCTACATTCCAATCTGACGTCTGAACGTCGGGCTGAATTGAAAGACGGGCAGCGACCAATTGCCATTATTTTGGGATGCTCGGACTCCCGAGTGCCTCCTGAACTTATCTTTGACCAGGGTTTAGGTGATCTGTTTGTCGTGCGGGTGGCAGGCAACATTCTTGATGATGTAGTCCTCGGAAGCATTGAATATGCAGCTTCACATTTAGGCACATCTCTTGTAATGATACTTGGCCACTCAAAATGTGGTGCCATCGAGGCAACCGTTTCACGTGGCAATATGGAAGGACATTTACCCTGTTTAACTGCGGCAATCCAGCCTTTACTGGATGAAGTGAAAGACAAGCCCGGCGACCTCATAAATAATGCAGCAAAAGCAAATGCGAAAATGATCGGACAAAAATTGTTGTCAGAGCCAATCTTGGCCGCGAGGTTAAATACCGGCAAACTAAGTGTGGTGGCTGCCTTCTATGATTTAGACACCGGAGTAGTAGAGGTTATTTCATGAAACCCGGAGTCTCCACCGGGATTTCTCGTTTAGGATTTATTGGCAAAAGCGTCGGAGATTCCCGACCTTTTATTTCATTCTCTTTTGAAATTTTAATCCTCTTTTTCAGGGGGGAGTTTTATCCTCTTGAAGACCAGGTCATTCATGGTCTGTGGTGTGACGGCCCTCTGGGAGATTAATTCCTTGATACCTGTCTTGAATGCATCCGGGTCATGAAACGGGTGAGTGCCTTCCACAACCTTGAGGTCCGGGTAATCCCTCTTTATGGTCTCCAAAAAGGCGTCCTTGAAGGGACACAACTGTATGAGACAGGAACTCAGGTGGAGTGAATCAATACCATAATCAACCAGAGCCTGGACTTTTTGCCAGATGCGGTCTGACCCGACGGCGGTTGGGCAGCCGCCACAATGAATGACACCCACCAGGTCTAAAGGTTCATCCGCAGGATAATCCTTGAACGACCCCTCTCTGCCGCGCAGATTTCCGAAACAACCCACCATGACACAGTTCAGCTCTTTTGTCGTGATGTCACATCCCAATATTCCTACCTTTGCCATATTTTTCCTCCATGGGGCTCGCGCAAACCCTCAGGTCAACCAGCGTTTCCTTCGCTTATAAAACTTTGCGTCCCGATAACTTCTTTTAGTGCCCATCTCAGTCAATCCAAGGTAAAACATCTTTACGTCCTCGTTTTCCTTAAGCTTGTCCACTGAGTCGTCTAAAACGATCTTGCCGTTTTCCATAACATAGCCGTGTTCAGCAATGGAAAGGGCTAAATGGGCGTTTTGTTCCACCAACAGAATCGTAATTTTCTGTTCTTCATTAAGCTGCTTAATTATCTTAAAGATCTCGGCCACTAAGATGGGGCTCAGCCCTAATGATGGCTCATCAAGCATCATCAGACGGGTACGGGCCATGAGGGCCCTGCCGATAACTAACATCTGCTGCTCCCCGCCCGAAAGATATCCGGCCAAGGTATTTCGGCGTGTCTTGAGAATGGGGAAATAATGGAGCACCATATCAAAACGTTCGCGGATTTCCTTACGGCTACGACGGGTTCGGGTCGCGGCCATGAGATTCTCATAAGCCGTCAGGTTTTCGAACACACACCGCCCCTCCATGACCTGGAAGATACCGAGACGAACAATCTCCTCTGGTTCTTTGTCGTTTATGCGCTGGCCCATAAATTCTATGGTACCATCGGTAACCTCCCCTTCCTCTACCTTGAGCAGTCCGGAGATTGCCTTCAGGGTGGTGGTCTTGCCTGCCCCATTCGCCCCTAAGACAGCGACAATCTGTCCCTCTTTCACCTCAAGGGACATCCCTTTTAGAACCAGAATGACGTCATCATATATGACTTCGATGTTGTTGACATTAAGCATGGTATATCTCTATTAAGGTCTCACGCAAAGACGCGAAGGTTTTTGGCTACGGGTTCGCGCAAAAATAACTTCGCAGAATTGAGCTCAGATTTGGGTCAGATTTGGTTGACGCGATTGAGTGAAACCACAGGAATAGTTTACTATTCCGAGGACTTCGCGACTGAGTGGCAATCGAAGATGACCTGAAGCTGAGCTCAATTTTCAATATTCAATCAATTCACCCTCTCCTGCAGGACGAACCGCTGCACCTTTCCCCCTGAAGTCTTGGGCAGAGCCTCGATAAAATCAATCCAGCGGGGGTATTTGTACAGGGCAATTTTTTCCTTAACGAATTCCTTGATCTCGTTTTCTAATTGATCAGAAGGGGAATGACCAGGTCTTAATACTACAAAGGCATAGGGTTTAACAAGATCGTCCTTGTCCTGGCGACCGACAACAGCGCTCTCCGCCACTGCAGGGTGCTGGTTAAGGGTATTTTCAACCTCCTGAGGGCCTAACCATTTCCCCCCTACGCGCAGCATATCATCGCTTCTACCACGGAAATAATAAAAGCCCTCCTTATCCTCGAGGTACCGATCCCCTGTGACAAACCATTCCCCTAACATATTGTCCCTTGTCTCTTCCCGCATGTTCCAGTAGGCAGAGGCTATGGAACCTCCGCTTACCAAGAGATGACCTATCTGCCCTTTAGAGACAGGTTGTCCATCCTCGTCCAGCAACCGGACAGCATAACCCGGTACCGCCTTTCCGGTACTGCCAGGTTTGACCTGACCAAAACGATTGGAAAGAAAGATATGACAGATCTCTGTGGAACCGGTGCCATCCAGGACCTCCACTCCAAATTCTTCCTTGAAGCGGTGATAAACCTCCATAGACAGGATCTCAGCCGATGATATGCATGCCCTGAGACTATCAACGGGCGGCAAATCCTTCCCCTCTTCCCGGCAGGTTTTCTTATAGTCAGCAAGTGCGTTCAAAAGGGTCGGCACGGTAAAGAACAGGGTGGGTCGATACCTGATTAGATCTTCATACATAAGGTCCGGTGTGGGCCGGTGATTAATAAGGACGGTAGAGCCCCCGACTGCAAAGGGGAAGTATACGCTGTTTCCAAGACCATAGGCAAAGAAAAGAAATGACCCTAACACCCGGTCCTCTTCGGTCATGTTCAGTATGCCCTTGGCATAAGCTTCAGTACAGTAGACCATATGGCTGTGCTGATGAACGGCCCCCATAAGAGCTTCCGGATTTCTGCCGCTGTAGAGCCAAAAAGCCGCGTCATCGCGCGTGGTGTCGGCTGTCTTAAACTCGGCTGATGACTGATCCATGAGCCGGTCAAAGCGTAGATGCCTATGCTCCTCTCCTCCAACCACCACGATATTTTTGCAGAAGGCTGCCTGGTCAAGGATCTTTTCAATCTCCGGCAGAAAGACCGAATCCACTATCAACACCTTGGCGCGACTGTCATTTAGCACATAAAGGAAATCCTGCGACTTCATCAGGATATTCGTCGGTATGGGCACTGCCCCTAACTTGATGGCCCCGAAAAAAGAGAAGATCATTTCAGGGGAATCTGGGACCAGGAGCATGACCCTGTTTTCCATTTCAACGCCCAGACCTTCCAGCATATTGGCAGACCTGTTCACCTTCTCAAGGACCTGGTGATAGTTATAGGTCTGATCCTCAAAAAATATGGCAGGTCTTTCCCCGCGCCCCTCTTCCACATTGCGGTCAACAAGGTATTGGGCCGCATTGAAGCGCTTAGGCAGATTCAATTCGAGCATATTTTACCTTTCGGATTGACGATTGTTGATTGATGATTGTTGATTGAAACAATCTTTCAACCGTTCACGGGTTCAGAGGTTCAGGGTTCGAAGAACAATGAACCCAAAACCTGTGAACACTCACACAACCTTCAATTATATTACTTGCCGAAATACTCCATATCCCTTGGCAACTCTACCCAGTTGGTGATAGGTACGATCTTATCATTCTTGATCTCATAGATCTTGGCAGCCATACTTGCCCTGTGATCTGTCTTGGTAAAGGTGAGGGGAGGAGCCAGACCCCCTGTCTTGAAATCCTTGAACTGCTCAAATGCCTCGCGTATTCCCACCGGATTCAGTTTGCCGGCCTTGTCGGCCATACGCAACGCCTGGCTCACAGCAAGGATATTCACCCAGCCTTCCACATATACATTGGTCCCCATTTGTTTGGGATGCCACTTCTCATGGGACTCCACAACCTTTTTCATACCTGGAACCTTCGCCCCATAGGGTGCTATGGGGTGTACACCGTAAGACCCATTGGCGGCCCCTCCACTCAATTTGATCAGGGTTTCCTCAAAGTTCCGGATGTTGGAGATAAATTTGGTCTTGATTCCGAGTGCCTTTGCATTCTTTAGGATCACTGCACCGTTCATGGCAGTGGATGTGATGTAAGCATAGTCAGGATTGTACCGCTTCATGTTCATCAACTGGGCTGTGGCATCTTTGGTGGGCCAGTTGATAACCTGGTCAGGACCCACTTCCACCCCGACCTTCTTGGCATAGGCTTTACACACAGCCAAGATATCCCTGCCATATTTATTGTCAGGATAGAGATAACATATCTTGGGTTTGCGATTAGGATCGTTCCAGCTATCCGAGATCCACTTGAGGGCGATACGTCCCATAGTCCCGTAAGAAGGAGACACAAAAAAGCTGAAAGGTGTCTTGGCAGGGTTCTGAAACTTGGAAGTAAATGACGCCGCGATAGTGACTACCCCGTCCCTTACAATCTTCTTTATCAGCGTCATTGTTGTGCCTGTGGATTGAAGATAGAGACCAAGCACGTGTTCAGAATCGACCAGGCGATTATAACCGGCCACCCCTCTCGGGACCTTATAACCGTCGTCAATAACAATAAGCTCCAATTTCTTGCCATTAATTCCACCGTGCTCATTGACCCAGCGAGCCGCATCTAACTGTCCTTTTGCCTGGTTCTTTCCCCAGTCCGATGTGGGTCCGGAAAGGTCTATTAGTACCCCCCACTTGATCACATCAGCGGCAACGGCATTATTTGCTGAGAACCCCAGGCTCAAACCCAAAACCATAGCCAACACTGCAAATCCAACTGTCCATTTCTTCATGATTTTCCTCCTTTACTGGTTAAATATTTTGAGATTACTCCCTAAAAAACGATTCATGATGCACGATGCATCCTGCTAATAAGAAAAAGGCCACAGCTTCCAGTATGCCCGAATGGTGCGCCATCGCGCGGCCAAGCCGTCCGGTTCAAAGATGAGAAAAAGCACAATTACACAGCCAAAGACAATCTCCTTGATAGAGACAAACCAGGTGATATGATCTGGGAATGCCGTATTCAGGTTGGTTGTAACCACCTCAAGTATCCTCTCCAAAATAAACCAGAACCCGACGCCGTAAATACCACCGAGCACATGACCTAATCCCCCTATAATACACATTGCGAGGTAGTCGATGGATTGATGGATAGTAAAAGATTCGTGGGTGATTACTTCGAGGTACTGGGCAAGCAATGCGCCCGCAATGCCCGCAAAAAACGATGAGACGGCAAAGGACATGAGCCGGTACTTGAATACGTGCACCCCAATCACTTCAGCGGCTAAGTATCGGTCACGAATGGCCACGAATGCCCGACCCGACCTGGCCCGGACTATGTTCTTGATAATGATAGTAGCAACCACCGCAAGGACAAAGGTCAAATAGTAAAGCTGTAAACGATTGTCGAAATGAAAAGGTCCGAGAGTACCCGGTTCAACAAACATGCCCTCTACACCGCCGGTCAGACTGTCCCATCGCCGGATAGTAAATTCAATAATGAACTGAGCCGCAATGGTTGCAATAGCCAAGTAGAGCCCTCTCAGCCTCAGGGAAGGAATGCCGAATATCATACCTACCAGGGCTGCCATGACGCCGGCCATTGGAAGGGCGATTATAAAGGGCACACCATGCTGGATCAGTATGGAGCAGGTATAAGCGCCTACGCCCACAAAGGCGGCATGACCTAATGAGATCTGTCCGGTGAAGCCGGTGAGAATATTCAGGCCGTGACAGGCAATGATCGCAATACCGACCTCTGTCATGATCGATATCATGTATTTAGAGCCAACGAGCGGAAAAAGAGCACAGGCAATCAAGAAAACGATCAGCCAGGCCTTGACAAACCAGGTCTGGAAGATACGCTCATCATAACGATAACTCTCATGAAATATTCCGGCCGGCATAGTTGTTATCTCTTTTCTGAGTGCCTAAAGTGCCTAAAGTTTGAAGTGCCTAAAGTTAAGGAACTTCGTGTCATTCTTAAAAACTGGCTTCATCAAGGCCTCCGCAACAAATCGGACCAAGGGGCTCGGGCAATAGGTAGTCAAGGATTTCGACCGTTCTGCCTGCCGATAGGCCCGGATAACAGTTCGCTCAGCCAAGACCTTGATTCAGAACTCCAGACAATTTGAAAATGTTAGATATTACCTTTAACTTTAGTCATTTTAGTTCACTTTAGTCACTTTAGCTCACTTGTTTTAAACCCTTTCGATTTCCTCAATTCCGAACAGGCCGTAAGGCTTGATCATTAATACTAAAACCAGGACAATAAAAGGAAAAACCTCATTAATAGCCGGGATATAAGGGTCGAGATAGCCGGCTGAAAGGAATTCCAGGACTCCCACTATCAGGCCGCCGATAATGGCCCCCAGGATACTGTCCAGGCCGCCCAAGATCACAGCAGGCAATACCTTAAGCCCTATGTAGCTGAGATCCACACCAACTCCGGCAATATTGCCCACGAGAATGCCACCGATAGATGAGACCACCGCAGAAATGCACCAGCTCATCGCAAAGACCCCTCTAACTGAAATACCCATACTCTGGGCCGCGGTTTGATGATCCGCCACTGCCCTCATAAAGATACCGGTGCGGGCGTACTTGAAGAATATTGCAAAAATAGTCAGTAAAATTAGCGAAATCCCTAAGCTATAAAGATATAGATAAGTGAGTTTGACACCCCAGAAATCCACGGGTTGTTGCGGGAATATGTTGAACTGACGAATATCATTGCCCCATATCATAATGACAAGGCCCCTCAATATGTACGTGAGCCCTAATGTTACCATAATTACAGAAATGATCGGTTCTCCGATGAGGGGCCTGAGCACAAAGCGTTCCACAGCCAGCCCTAAGATCACTGAAAAAACCATTGTAAGCATAAATGAGGCAACAAAATTGAGGCCAAAATCGAGGGTGATAGAGAGGCAGACATAGGCCCCAACCATGAGGAACTCTCCCTGGGCCAGATTTAGAATGGACGTGGCCTTGTAAATGAGGACAAAACCGAGGGCTACAAGTGCGTAAATAGACCCCATGGAAAGGCCTGATAACAGCATTTGCATAAAAAAAAGAAATTCGCTCTCCATTAGGCCCTCCCCCTGAGCCGCTTCCAGAAACCTTTCTGCTTGAGAGCGTCTGAATATGCGCTCTCGGGTTTCATGGTGCGAATAATCAGATTAGTACGAAGCGTGGCTGTCTTGCCGTCCTGATAACGAATTACTGCCTCAATGGGAATTTCTCCCACATCGCTGTAAAGGGCCGCGATCTCCTTTACGTATTTTTCGTTAATAAAAGCGCGCCGGATCTTTTTGGTGCGCGTCAATTCCTCATCGTCCGGGTCCAGTTCCTTATAAAGGAGAAGGAACTTCTCGATTCTGGCCTTTTCAGGCAGGGTCGTGTTAACACGCACCACCTCATGTTCGATCAGCTCATAGACCTCGGGTTTGGCAGCAAGATCCGAATAGGTAGTGTAACTGATGCGATGATCTTCCGCCCATTTACCCACATGTTTATAATCAATGCAGACCATGGTGGTTACATAATCGTGATCGTGTCCTAAGACCACGGTTTCAACGATATATGGACAGAACTTGAGCTTGTTTTCAATGAACATGGGTGAAAACCTGGCCCCGCCCTTGAGGTGCATAAGATCTTTTACCCGATCGATAATAACCAAATGTCCATCAGGGGTGAAATAGCCCGCATCACCGGAATGAAGCCATCCATCTACAATGGTGTTTTGCGAAGCTTCCTCGTTTTTGAGATACCCCTGAAACAGTCCGGACCCCCGTGATATAATCTCCCCCACACCCTCTTTATCAGGCTCAAAGATTGAGATCTCAGCAGCAGAAACAGGAATGCCCACAGAGTCGAAGTTGATGTCCCCGTCACGGTGTATGGTAGAATAGCCTGCGACCTCTGTTTGTCCGTAGATCTGTTTCAGATTGATGCCAAGGGCGTGAAAGAATCGGAAAACATCCGGCCCCAATGCCGCGCCTCCGGTCATGGCCGAACGTACCTTGGAGAAACCTATTCGATCTCGTAATGCCCTGAACATGGCGAAGTACGCGACCCAGTAGAGAATTTTCCAGCCTAAGGGAGGCTTCTTCTTCTCGAATTTGAAGTCTGCCCAGCGATACCCGATGGGAAGGCACAGGTCATAGATGAGGCCCTTAAGAAAAGACGCGTCCAGATGCTTTACCATCACCTCACGTGATATCCCCTCCCACATCCTCGGTGAAGCCACCACTAAGCTTGGCGCTATCTCGTAAAGATCGGCGGTAGATGTTTCCGGCTCCTCAGGGAAATTTACGGTAAAACCCGAGTAAAGGGCGGAAAAGACGCTTATGGTCTGTTCCACTATCCATGGCAGAGGAATAAAAGAGAGAAACTGGTCATCAGGAGACTTGGGGTCCACCTCATTTAAAGATGCTACCATACTCACGATATTCGAGTGTGTGAGCAGAGTTCCCTTGGGGTCTCCGGTGGTACCTGATGTATAACATATTGTGGCTAAGTCACCCTCTCTAATGGCATTGACATTCTTAAAGAAAAGATCCGGGTCTTTTTCATGCATTTCCCGGCCTATTTGCTCAAGCTCGTAGTAATCCACTAAGATTTCATCTTCATACTCCCACAGTCCCTTGGGATCGGCATAGATAATTTTTTTTATCCGGGGCAGTTTTTCTTTCAGGTCTAAGATCTTATCCACCTGTTCCTGATCTTCGGCAACAATCATTGATGCCTCAGAATGATCTATAATATACGCCACTTCGCTCAGGATGGAATCCTGAAATATCCCAAAAGGGACGCCCCCGGCTGACTGTGCCGCTAACTCCGCATAGACCCATTCAGGACGGTTATTACCTATAATGCCCAAGGTGTCTCCAGGGCTGAACCCCAGTGAAATCAGCCCTAAGGAGAAATCGCGCACATGCTCCAGATACCCCTTCCATGTCACTGACTGCCAAATGCCATATTCTTTTTCACGCAACGCCACGCGGGAGTCACCAAAACGCTTCGCATTCCTGAGCAGGAGCGATGGAAGAGTTAGAGGCGATTCTTGGGAATATGGTTTGGCTGAGTTCATTATGATTACTTCAGTTGAGTGGTTGAGTAGTTGTGTGGTTAAGTGGGACTGTTTTTCAACTCAACTATACGCCGATCTCCTTGTTAAAGCCTTGAGTAGGTTTTCTGGTCTTCTCCTAAATAGGCCCTTATAACCTGGGGGTGTTTCTGAATATCCTCGGGAGGGCCTTCGGCAATCTTTCTGCCAAACTCCAGTACGCAGACATAATCCGAGATATCCATGACAACTCCCATATCATGTTCCACAAGGATAATGCTCACTCCCCACATGCTGTTGACATTGAGTATAAACCTTGCCATATCTTCAGTCTCTTCAAGGTTCATCCCGGCCATGGGCTCATCCAAAAGAAGGACCTCCGGACGCATGGCCAAGGCCCTTGCAAGTTCAACTCGCTTCTGAAGTCCGTATGGGAGGGTCCCCACTACCTGTTTCCTGATGGCCTCGATCTCTAACAGATCAATGATCTTTTCCTCGATCTCTTTCCTGAGCTTCAATTCCTCACGAATAGTTCGGCCATAATAGATAATGTCTGAAAAGATCCCCGATTTAAGAAAAGTATGACGCCCTAACTTTATGTTATCTAAGACCGTCATCCCCTTGAAAAGCTCAATATTTTGAAAGGTGCGGGCAATACCCCGTTTTGCAATGGCATGTGTAGGAAGATGGGTGATGTCGTCACCTTTATAGATGACGCGTCCCTTTTGAGGGGTGTAAAATCGGCTGATGCAGTTTAAGAGGCAGGTCTTGCCGGCGCCGTTGGGGCCGATGATAGCGGAAAGATCACCCTTCATCAGCCCGGTGCTAACCCCATTCAGAGCCTGTATCCCCCCAAAGGCCAGAGAGAGGTCCTCAATCTCTATGATTTTCTCACTGCTCAATCTTACACCATTTGTGGCTTGTGGCCCGGTTGAATTTGCGAGCGTTTTGCGAAACAGCGTGTTCGCTCTCGAAGGCCGGGGCTTTGCAAATTGTAAAAGATTCTTAAGCGGTATTCATATTTGAGGTGATAATCAATATAAGAGGGTGGAGAGTTGCTTGTCAAGGAGAAAAACGATAAGATCTTTCTGTTTGAGTTGGAATTATCTGTTGAATATCAGTCCCAAATCCTGATATCATGTGAATATTCCATGGCAGGTAACAGCAACTATGGAATCCAATTTCGTCAACATACATTAGAGGCATCGTGAAACAGCAAAAAGACTATCTGCAGGCCTACCACGATTTCAAGGAATCAGTTGATTTTACAAAGGGCGGATTCTTGCCCGACCTTGATAATATGGTCTGGTATCTTCTTGCAGGAGTCCCTCCGGTTCCGGGTGATGAGGATCATTCAGAAAAAGGGCAGGTAATGGCCTTGGATCAGCGTTTGAACATCCTGAAGGCAATATTCGTCGAATTGAATAAGGATATGTCAGACGACTTCCTTGATCAAGGTCTCAAGATCTATGACCAGGCCGGAAGATCTGCCAAGGCCATGCTGCTGGAAAGCGGTGATGGTTGAGTAAATTCATACATCACAAATTCTGTTGCACAATATCCAGATACTCTTCCACCCACCATTTGCGATACTCTTTCAGCAGATCATAGGAATCAATTGACAGCCATTGCTTCAGCATTTCATTCAGAACGTATTTCCTTTTGGGATTCTGAATTTCGTTGTAGCCGGAGAAAGGCTATTGAGATGGGTGATTCTTCGCTATAACCCCCTTTTTGACTATAAAAACGACCATATAGGCCGAAAATCGGACTCCATTTTCATCCTATTATCAATCCTTCTAAGTTGTTAGCTTCGCCAGCCTGCCACCTGCCACTATTTCACAGAAATATTTGACAGTTAGCAAATTGATGAGAATATAGGTGTATTTTATAGCGGTAAAAATTGAACTCGATTCAGCAGGTCTTCAGGTTCGCCAGCATTTGAAATCAGATCAATCCTTTGGATTTCAACCGGGCAACAAGAGGTGTTTGCCCTGCTATTTTCCGGGCCTGATTCACAAAAGCAAGCCTTCTTTCAATATCCCTATCAAGCTCATCTTGATGATCCCAGTAGTAGGCTAATGCAGAGTATATCTGGCCAAGCGTAAGATGAGGGTGCTGAAAATACAACTCTTCAGGGCTCCACCCGTAGGCAGTTTTTTCCAGGACAATCTCGATTACCTTCATGTTTGTACCCACTATTATAGGTACCCCTTTGTCGTCCAATGCCACATGCTCATACTTTGTTTTTTCAGAAGTCAATGACATGACCCACACCTCGCATCCTAAAATTTGCTGTAACTATAATATAACATGGTATTCGATATCTATCAAACGCAAAACACTCAAGGTCATCTACCGGGCTATCAGCTCGATAAAGCTAAGTTTGCTTAGTTCTGAATCCCATTTGAAAATTTTCCAAAATAAAAGATGAAAGATAGCAAAAACAAGATTGTAAAAACCTCCTACTATTAAAAGTGATTCCATTTTTCCCATTTTATTTATTGCTTAGACTTACTAACGTTGAATTCAGCGGCGGCGTAAGCCGTCCAGTGAAATGATGTTATATGCCTGCTTCCTTTTTCGCGAAATCAAATATCTCATATAAATGTCTGTAAGGAAAAAGATGTCCTTCGTCTTCTATGGTATGCAAGGTGCAGTTCGGTACATTTTCGGCAATGTGTTTACCATATTCAAAGGGCACCATCGTGTCATTTGTTCCGTGGAATACATTCAGCTTGATCGAAATATCCTTTAGCCTAAAACCCCAGTCCACATAATGGACGGCGGCATCCATCGTTACACCCTTGCTTCCCTGTTTGAATGCTTCACTCTGATCCTCCATGAACAATTTATGAAACGCCTCATCTTCAGCAATTTTCCGATCCGTTTCTGTCACCTCTTTCATGAGCGCGTTGAAATAGGATTTGGGCATGTGTTTTTCGCTGAACCCCATCAGGTCAAAGAACGTTTTGAACAATTTGGGATGTGTTTTAGAAAGACCGACGGATACCTGATCCATCTTGGTTTTCAAGTATTTCTCCGCTCCCGGAAGCTCCGCGAAATTGGTGTAGCCTGCGAAAGAGAAGTTGAAGCGCAACCGCTCCGGTATTGCATAGCCGCAGACCGTTGTGTGCGCTCCGCCGCCGCTCCAGCCCATAACACCAAACTTGTCGATGTCCAGTGCATCGGCAAGTTCGCTAATGTCAGATGGATAATCCAACAACGTGCGGTTCTCCAGATAAGTGGAATTCCCCATCCCGGGACGATCCGTCGCGATAAACCGAAAACCGTGTTTTTTTGCCTCTTCATGGAAGAATTGTCCCTCCAGGTGCGATCCGGGACCTCCGTGTGCATAAAACACCGGTATTCCCTTAACATCTCCATATTCCGCATAAGCGAGGTCACGCCCATCTTTCAGCTTTTGAATTTTTGTTTCCATTTTTTAATCCTATTATCAATCATTCTAAGTTGGTAGCTTGGCCTGACCCCTGCCGGCTTGCTGCCGCCCTGTGGTCTTGGCTTCCTATTGCTTCTTGATAACAACTGCAAATTCGTTGTTTTTAGGGTCGAAAGGTGAGCCGGCCACATCTGAATAAACCTTCTCAATTATTAACCCGCAGTCCACAAACTCCTTTTCCAGCGCTTCGGGGCTGAAATACTGCAACCAGTTATAGATGGTCCGATTGCGGTCAGCTTCGATAAGTGTATATTTGTCAAGAATCACCTTCTCCATATCGTATTTGAACGTATTCAGAAATCCATAGTACTTATTGGGAGACCAGAAGCCATCGAGGATGTTGGTTTCGTACCTTGCAATTTCTTCTCGTTCTTCAAAGGCATTCAGAG
>Ga0222639_1000595_pt1 | contig 16115 bp, 9 predicted proteins | sample AntAcemetagen185_FD_179863 | JGI IMG/M metagenome (GOLD analysis project Ga0222639, IMG submission 179863) | Saline water microbial communities from Ace Lake, Antarctica - #185 | ecosystem: Environmental > Aquatic > Non-marine Saline and Alkaline > Saline | place: Antarctica: Ace Lake | collected...
GTCATTGGCGCCGATGGCCACGATGGCGCCTGCATCCCAGCAAAGGGTGGTTGCCACGGCGCCCTTTTTCTGCCCCCAGCCACTGATAAAGCCTATGAATTTTTCTCCCCGACCACTGTTCCGTTCAATGAAGACGATCTTTAATAGATCCCTTTCCGGGTCGGCCTCAAGCTGACCATTGACGATCTTGGGGGTTGCTTTTCCCTCACGGGTGACCAGACCCCCCGCTTGAATATCTATAGTACGAATATCACCCTGGCCGTGTGCAGGGACGGCGAGGTCCGATGAAGATACGGGATCCACTCTGACCGTTTTCATCAGTTCGCCCGGATAAGGTGTTGCCGGTATTTCAACTGCTGTTTCACCATTTTCGGCCACAATCCTGCCCTCTGAGATAACCAGCTCAGGTTTCATCACCCCATCTTCTGGAAGGAGGAGGATATCGGCATACCGTCCCGGTGCAATTCCACCCATGAGGTGAGCAAGACCGAAATGCTCGGCAGGATTGAGAGTGACCATCTGCACCGCCTCAATCGGTTTAAACCCGAGGTCAACGGCCTTTTGGATAACGTCAATCATGTACCCTCGCTTTACAAGGTCGATGGGGTTGGTCCCATCGGTCACTAAGATGACCCTTCGCAGGTCTATTCGATCTTTGAGGGGGAGGATAATCTCAAGGTCTCGGCGGATGTCTCCCTCCCGGATCATGGCGTAGAGGCCCAACTCCAACCGGGAGAGGACATCGTCTGTGGAGATGGCCTCATGGCAGGATAGGGCGCCGGCTCCGGCGTAGGCGGCCAGTTTTCTGTCAAAGGCGCCTGCTGCATGCCCCTCTACCGATTTCCCGGCCTTCAGGGTCTCCTGAATCAATTCCAGTACACGATTGTCACGGGTCATTATCGTGCCCTGCCAGAAAGACTCGCCGAGTCCCATGACACGGGGATCTTTTAAGAGGTCCTTTATTTTATCTCTATTAATTAAGAGGGGTTCAGATACCGGGCTTAGAGAGATCATGGGTGGAATAAGGCCATAGATTTTGACCGGCTGGTTTTCAATCTGATCGAGGAAGGCCTTGAATCCTTCAGACCCTAAGATAAAGGCATAGGCTTCTGCTTCGGTAAAGTGGGTGGTAATGCCGCACGGAATGGTGTAGACCAGGAAGTCAGCTATGTCCCAATAGGTGGCGAGGTGTGTGTGGGCGTCTATGTAGCCCGGACAGATGAGCCTGCCGTCGGCTTCGATAACCTCAGTCTTTTCACCGATGGTGTGTTCGGCGTCAGGACCCACATAGGCGATCCACCTATCCCTGATAGCCACCGAGCGGCCAGGCAATATGCGGCCGGTATACACGTCCATCAAAACGCCGTCTTTTATGACTGTGTCAGCAGGCTCTCGGCCCAAAGCGGTATCCGCGAGTCTGCGATTATCTCTTATTTCTTTCATAGAGGATTCCTTTTAACAAAAGCAGTTAAGTAGTTAAATAGTTGAGTAGTTGAGTGGTTATTATTGTAACAGCTCATATTATTCACTCATAAATTGATGGTCCCGAAAAATGTATATTTTCTCCCAAAGACGCCAAGAACGCCATGAAAATATTTTTTAATATTAACAAGTTAACTTTGCGAGCTTTGCGCCTTTGCGTGAGATTTTGACTTTTTTGGAGTTGAAAGTTTAATCGCGCGAAACGTAGGATTGATTTCACATATTTATTTTCCAACTCGACGACTCAACCACTCAACTATTTGACGATTTTTGTAACATATGAAAATGAGGCCTTGGACACTCCCCGTCCCGCTACTCAAGTGGGATTGCGAGGAGTGTCCGTGGTACCTAAGTGATACCGTCAAAAGGCTTCTTCAGGGATGTCAATGGCTGAAGTGTCTTCCTGCTGGAGCATGGTATGCCGTGAGAAGACATTGGGGAGGATATTACGGCAGAAGTATTTGGCGGTCTCGATTTTACCCCTGTAGAAGATCCCGTCCGCCGAACCTGCTTCAACGCCCGAAAGCTTTTCCCGAGCGACAAGGCCCTGTTCCAACATGATATGCGCCATGGCGGTTTCGGCAAAGCATTCCAAGAAACGGGTTGAACTCAGGGGGATCAGGGAGAGCCTCCCTTCCTGAAAGTACTGCATATACTTCATGGCAAAATCGCCCGTGGCCTGGGCAGCCTTGAAAAGGAGCTTGGAATCAGCGCTGAAATCCTCATCCTCTTTGAGGTCTCCGGTAAATGTCATGATCTCCTGGACCCAGTCACGGAAGACCGATCCGCCCTTCGCACCGATTTTTCTCCCCACGAGGTCAAGGGACTGGATATAGGAGGTCCCTTCCCATATGGAGACGATCTTGATGTCGCGGGCGTACTGTTCCACCGGGAACTCGCTGCAAAACCCCACCCCGGCAAGAATCTGAATTGCGTCACGGATCAGGAGATAACCGAAATCAGATGGGTAAGCCTTGATGAGAGGGGTCAGGAGTTCGATCCGCTGCTCTGCCAGTTCACGGCTGGCCTCATCGGGATCATGCTGCGCCGCGTCTATGAAATACATGAGCTTTCCGATCATAGCCCGGATCGCCTCTGTACCGGCCTTGAGGTTCATGAGCATGCGTCTGACATCCTCGTGCTGAATGATGGGGACCGGGCCCGCATCGCGGTTTGTAAACAGAGGTCCCTGAATACGCTCTTTGGCGTACTGTCTGGCAGTATCATAAGCGCTTGCGGTCATTCCTAAGGCCTGGATACCACAACCGATTCGAGCCTCGTTCATCATCTGGAACATTTTGGCCATGCCCGAGTTTGGCTCACCAAGGAGAATACCCCGGCAATTTCCGTTCTCACCAAAGTTAAGAGTGCATGTGGGTGACCCTTTGATACCCATCTTGTGCTCAATACCGCCACAGAAAACGTCATTGGAGTCGCCCAAGGAGCCATCCGGATTGACCCAGACCTTGGGCACGATGAACAGGCTGATCCCCTTAGTGCCTTCCATCGCCCCTTCGATACGGGCCAGGACAAGATGGATGATATTCTCGGTGATATCCTGCTCGCCGCAGGTGATAAACCTCTTGGTACCCTCGATCTTGTATATACGTGGGTCATCGGACCCAGGGTCAGTGATTGCCTTTGTCCGGACCGAGCCCACATCCGAGCCGGCGTCCGGTTCGGTGAGACACATGGTCCCGCCCCATACGCCGGTGTACATGTTTTCTATAAAAAGGGCCTTATCCTCGTCCGTGCCAAAGTTTTCAATGAGACGACCGTTACCTACAGCCAGCCCCGGGTAGGCCATGAAGGCCATGTTGGCCCCCGTAAAGAGTTCGCCCAGCAGGCCACTCACCACTGCAGGGAGTCCCTGCCCCCCGAATTCAGGATTGCTCGAGTTGCCTATCCAGCCGTTCTCAGCCATGACCTTCCAGCAGTTATGAAAAGAGGTCGGCACATTGACCACCCCATCTTTATAAGTGCATCCTTCCTGGTCTCCGTCCTGCATAGTAGGGCCTAAGACCTCACGGCAGACCTTAAGTGCCTCGTCAATGATCATGCTGAAGTCTTCACGGGAAAAGTCCCTGTAGGCCTCATAAGTCAGGATCTTATCAATTTCTAAGTACTCAAAGAGTACGAATTTAAGATCCCTGTCATCTCTGTTAAAATAGTTGATACCCATATTGTTCTGCCTCCGTTTTGCGCTTGCAGTTATATTTTCATTATTAATGGTTTCGTAAAAAGTCTCCAAGGCTGTCACTCCCGCGAACGCGGGAGTCCAGAAGTGATTGATTTTCCTGGATTCCCGCGTTCGCGGGAATGACGAAAAGCGATCAGTGACTTTTTACAAGTTTGTCAAGATCGATAATTTTATCCCGGTTTGACATCAGGAGGAGTGATGGAGCCATAGGAACTACGAACCGGAGGCCATCACTTCAATACCCCATCCCCCGGGTCCAGATCTTTACTACTGTTTTTCAATCGCCAATCATCAATCGCCAATCATCAATCCCGAGGCTACCAGTTGTAGTCTTCTCTTTCGATAATGGTGGCCACGCCCTGGCCGCCGCCAACACAGGCGTTGGCGCATCCGTAACGTCCTTTCTTGACGTCCAAGATGCGGGCTAAGGTACCTGTCAGGCGAGCCCCGGTGGCGCCCAAGGGATGGCCGATGGCTGTGCCGCCTCCCATGACATTGACCTTCTCCGGATCAAGACCGAGCTCCTTGATGCAGTTAAGGGCTACAATAGCGAAGGCCTCGTTGATCTCCCAGAAGTCTATATCGGATGCCTTAAGCCCGGCCTTTTCTAAGGCCATCTTGCTTGCCGGAACCGGGCCTGCCCCCATGATGGTGGGATCCACACCGGCAAAGCCGATAGAGCGGATTGTGGCCAACGGCTTAATCCCCTTCTTTTCGGCGGTTTCCTTTGACATAAGCACCATGGAGGTGGCCGCCGCATTTAGGGGAGATGAGTTGCCTGCGGTGATCACGCCATCTTTTTTGAACGCCGGCCTGAGATCTGCCATCCCCTCTAAGGTGGCATCTTGCCGCACGGCCTGGTCCTTGTTTACGGTCATGACCGTTCCGTCGTCCTGTGGTGCTTCGACGGGTAGGATCTCGCCGTCAAAGAACCCTTCTGCCTGGGCCTTGGAAGCCAACTGGTGAGAGCGGACACCCCACTTATCCATGTCCTCTTTGGTAAAGTCTGTCTGGGAAAAGAGCTTTTCCGCGGTCAGGCCCATATTCATGGCCTTCATGATATCCCAATGAAAATAGTCCTGGTTTGTAAAAAGGCCCAGATTCGGGGCAATCATCCCCCGGTCAACAGTATAGCCACCCATCGGTATCCGGGTCATATGCTCGTAGCCGCCCACCAGAACGATGTCGGCAAAATCCTGGGCGATTTCCATAAACCCGATCTGTATGCAGGCCATGGCCGAACCACACTGCTGGTCCACGAACTTGGCCGGGATCGTCTCGGGGAGATTGGCGAGGAATATGGGGAATCGTCCGCCGTATGACCACTGCTCACCCACTGCCGTAGCGCATCCCACTAAGAAATCATCGATCTCCTTGGCCTCAATTCCTGTCCTCTCGATCAGCTCCGGGAGAATCTTCGCCAAAAGCTCATCACCCCTCATTTTGCAGAACCAGTCCCTGGCCGGGTCGTTTGGACGCGATCTTGACTGGGCCGTTCTCAAATAACCTGCTATTACGACTTCTTTCATTTTAAAACCTCCCTTTATGATTTTGGATAATTAACAACGTCATATCGACAATTTGGTACATTTTCCAAAGGCCTCTTGTCGATGTTGCACAAACAGAATGTTACGAGTTGCGGGTTGCGGGTTACGGGTTCATCCAGCATCCAGTATCAAGCATCCAGTACCCAGCTAATCCTGGTAAAAGGTTTTTCCGGATCCGGCCATTTCGCTAATCATCTCTGCGGGTTTGAACCGGATACCGTACTCGTTTTCAAGTTCAACCAATTTATCGTATACATTTTTGAGCCCCCACTTATCGGCATACCGGAGTATACCTCCCCGGTAGGGTGGGAACCCGGTGCCATAGATCATGGCCAGGTCCATGTCCTGGGGCCGGTCGCAGATTCCCTGTTCCATCATGAGCGCTGCCTCGTTGATACCAAGGGCCAACATGGCGTCCACAATCTCCTGCCAGGTCATCTTTTTGGGGGTGACCCCCTGTTCTTCGAGATATCCCTTTACTGCGTCTATGACCTTCTGATTGGGTACCGGTTTTTCACCACTGTAGTCAAAATACCCGGCGCCGGTCTTACGACCGTAGCAGCCGATTTTGTAGACCACTTCGGTCAGGGGGTGTATCTTGTATCGCTCCCCCAATCTCCGTTCAAAGGTTTTCCCCACATGATAATTGATGTCGATACCCGTAAGGTCTGCTAAGGTGGCGGGGCCCATGGGCATCCCGAAATCAATCATCGCCTCTTCTATGACAGCGCCATCCACGCCGTCGGCGGAGAGGAATACGGCCCCTCCAAAGAGACCGCCCAACTGCCTTGAAACATAAAATCCCGGGCCGTCATTGACAACGATAGGGATCTTCTTGATGGCTCTGCCAAAGGCAACGCTGGTGGCTAAGGTCTGGTTTGATGTCTTCTCTGCGCAGATGATTTCCAATAATGGCATCCTGTCGGCGGGGTTGAAGAAATGGAGCCCGATCATCCGCCCGGGATCGGCGAGAATCGAGGCCATTTCGGTGATGGGGAGGGCCGAGGTGTTGGTCCCGAAAATCACATCAGGTCTGCATATTCCCTCAAGCTTTTTCCAGATATCCTGTTTGATATCCATATCTTCCAACACTGCTTCGATAATCAGATCCACGTCTTTCAGATCCTTAAAGTTGGTTGTGGTGGTGAGTTGATTATCAATCATGCTATCCAGGTCTGCCGGTTTCATCTTCTTTTTCTTGATGGGATATGCAAAGGTCTTGCGTACGGCAGCCACCCCTTTATTGATTACATCGTCATTGATGTCCCAGAGCACCGCATCAAAGCCCCCTTTGAGCAGCAGGTTAACGATTCCTGAACCCATGACGCCGCCACCCAACATGGCGACCTTCTTGATCTTTGCCGGTTCAATCCCCTTGATCCGGGGGAGTTTGCCTGCGGCCCGGGTATTAAGGAAAATACCGATCAGGTTCTTGGCCACATCAGTGACCGCACAATCGCTGAACAACCCCACCTCCATCTCGATATCTTTCTCAATATCATAGCTGAGACCCTTCTCAAAGGCTTCGATTGCCTTGAAGGGAGCTATATACCCCTTGCCCTTTTGAGCGGTCATCATCTTGGAGACATCGAGAAAGGACTTTTTCTCTGCAGCGCTTGGAAGCCGGTCAGTCCTGTTACGTGTCATCCGAATTTTGAGGTTGAGTTCTCCTGAAATGAAGCGCCTTGCAGCCTTTATAGCGGTGTCCAACAGCTCTTCCTGTGTTACAACTTCATCCACAAGCCCCCTTGAATAGGCCTTTTCAGCCTTTATCGGTTTCCCGACAGCGATCATCTCCAGGGCATTGTTAAGACCGATAAGTCTCGGCAGACGCTGTGTGCCGCCGGCGCCGGGGATTAGGCCGATCTGTACCTCGGGCTGCCCCAAGTTGATCCCCTTGGCGGCTACACGATAGTGACAGACCATTGCCGTTTCCAGGCCACCCCCCAAACAGTTCCCGTTTATCGCGGCGACCACCGGTTTGGGACCAACTTCGATACTGCTGAGAAAGCGAGCGCCCTGCAAGGCCACCCCGAAGATATCATCTCTTTCCTTTACCATCTGGAGCTGAGTGATATCAGCGCCCGCGATGAAATTCTTCCCCGTGCCTGTCAGGACAATGGCCTTGACCTCGTCATTGCCAAAGGCCTCTGTTATGGCTTCGCCAAAATCCTGGCCCATTTGCGGTGACATCTGGTTTACCGGCGGGCTGTCAATGGTGAGTATAGCCACGCCATCCCTGAGTTCCACCTTTATGGTTTTGTATTCTGTCTTCATAGTTTTTAACTCCTTCTATGGTTTATAAATTGATTCCGAAGCCCCTATCTTGAATAGGATGGCTTTTTTGCCTTGTGTCGTTCCCAGAAATGCTGCAATGCTCCATAAGTAGTTGAGTTTCCTGGATTCCCGTTTTCACGGGAATGACGATAACGGGTGCTTTTTGATTTTTCACGAAGCCTTCAATCGTCAATCGAAAATCATCAATTCTTCTTGGCTTCTTCCTCTTCCCTGAGTTTCTTCCGGAGAATCTTGCCCACGGCCGATTTGGGGAGGTCCTTACGAAATTCCACTATCTTTGGCCTCTTATAAGGTGCCAGCTTTTCCTTGCAGAATTCAAGCACCTCCTCTTCAGTAATGGTTTCTCCTTCATTCGGGACAATAAATGCCTTTACGGTTTCACCCCGGTACTCGTCAGACACTCCGATGGAACAGGCATCCTTTATCTTAGGGTGCTGGTAAAGCACCTCGTCTATCTCGCGCGGATAGACGTTGTATCCGCCAGCGATGATCATATCCTTTTTTCTGTCCACAATAAAGAAATAATCGTCCTCATCCTGAACAGCAATGTCGCCGGTATATAGCCACCCATCTTTCATCTGCCCCGCTGTCTCTTCAGGGTTGTTCCAGTACCCTTGCATGACCAAAGGGCTCTTGATCATGATCTCTCCCGGCTCACCCTTTGGGACCTCTTCTTTTCCCTCCGCCACATCCACGAGTTTGACATCCGTATCCGGCCAGGGGATTCCAATACTTCCTATTTTCCTGAGGCCCAGGCCAGGGTTGCTGATCCCGAGCGAGGTGGTCTCGGTCATGCCCCAGCCCTCGCTGTAGTAAATTCCCATATCCTCGATCTGGTCAATCAATTCCACCGGCATGGGCGCGGCCCCTGAGTTGAGCATACCCAGTTTCCGGTCCAGGTTCATCCCGGCGGCCTTCGGGTGATTCATGATGGCATTGATGAGGGTGGGGACAGCAGGGAAGAAGGTGATTTCCTCGAAGCCCTCCAGGATGCCCATGAATTCATCGATTTCAAACCGGGGGACCAGTATCTGAGTGGTGCAGTTAAAAAGTGCCCAGCTCATGACCACGATCGTACCATAAACATGGAAATAGGGTAGCACGGCCATAACATACCTTCTCTCCGGAGGCGTCAGCTTTGCTACGTTCCCTCCCCACAGCGAGATCTGAATAGTAGCGGCCACCACGTTTGCGTGGGTAAGGACCGCCCCTTTAGGGATCCCGGTGGTCCCACCGGTGAACTGGATCAGTGCGGGGTCTTCGGGAGCGATCTCAACCTTGGGGATCCTTTTATCGGAACACCCTTTGAGGAGCAAAGAGAAATGATGCCAGCCTTTTTCCAGATCCATTTCTTCCGGAGTGCTTTGGTTGAAACCATTAATATAGTCCGTAACCCGGGTGACGATGACCCGGGGGATCTCAACATCCCCGCAGAGGGATCTGATGTTGGAAAGGACCATGTCAAAGGTAAAAAGCGTGGTGATCCCCGTGTTCTGCGCCAGGGCCTTTAATTCCTCAGCGGTGTACATGGGGTTCAGATTTACAACGATGGCCCCGAGATGCAAAACGGCATGATAGGCTATAACGTATTGGGGGCAGGTAGGGAGGTGGACGCCTACCCGATCGCCTTTTTTGATCCCCAGGCTCCCCAGGGCATTGGTCATGAACAGAATTTGCTCCCGCAGTTCCCAGAAGGTCGTCTCTGTCCCGTAGAAATTCAAGGCCGCTTTGTCCGGATAGGCGTTGACTGATACCTGCATCAGATTATGGGCAGGGACCCGGGGATAGCGAATGGTTGTGGGTACGTCATAGTCATAGTGTCGCTGCCACGGTCTTGTTTCCATTTTCTTGCCTCCAAGACAAAATCGTAGCCGTTCACGGGTTCAGGGTTCAAAGGTTCAAGGTTGGTTCTTTGGTGAAGCCTCATGGAATAAATGAATCTCAGCGGAACTCTCAATCGAATTATTCCGCCATTTTGCGTATGAATCAACCTGTTATGTCATGAATTTGCTTTTTCTACCCAAAGTCGCAACCAAAGTTTAAGCTTGACGCATCTACGGTTAAGATTTGCATTGAACTTCGAACCTCTGAACCCGTGAACGGTTACACAAAATCTTAGGTGTCTGATTTAATGATATCGGCAGTCTCGATTTTTAGTCCATGCTATATGGGTAAGTCAATAGGAAATTGTCCTTTTTTCCTTGACATCTAATTAATAACTGTTCATAACATCCGGAATATGTGGCTTTCTTTTTTGATTTTTGTTCTCCCATCCCCCAGGAAAAACACATGAAGATCAGTGAACCGGCCAAAAAAACCAGGTGTCCAAAAGAAACCTTCCATTATTACGTGTGGGGGGCTCACCCCCCCAAGCCCTTAGTAACAAGCCCTCTTAATTACTCAACATTACTCAACAACTTAACAACCGAAACATTTGACCATACCCCAACTCAACCATTCGGTATGACCCCTGTGAAAGGAGGTGAAACAACAAAACATTCCTATCTTCTGTATCTTCTTTGTTCACCTAATCTATCACCCTTAATGCATTAAGGAGGAAAAGATGAAATCAACCAAAAAGATATTTTTGACGACTATCGTCTTCTGTTGTCTGTGTTTGTTGGGTGCGCCCCAGGCCATGGCAGGTATGGCCGCTTTTGACGTAAACAAGATGTCAGATATGTCCGACTTTGATCCGAATAACCCGATCATCCCCACCGGCGATACCATCAAGATCGCGGTGGTGTGCTCTTTTTCCGGGCCGGCTGCTACAGTGGGAGAATTATATTGGGCGTGTGCCACGTTTTGTGCCCATGATATCAACAAGAGAGGAGGCATCCTTGTCGATGGCAAGAAAAAAAAGATCCAGCTTATCAAGGCGAATCATATGTCCAAACCTGCACAGACCAAAAAGATTTGTGAAAGGATGGTCTTACAGGAGAAAGTCGACGTGTTGTGGGGTACCAATGGCAGCAATAATATGAAAGTCATTAACCAGGTGGCCGCGAAATACAAGGTTATTGCACAGGACTTCACTGCATTGTCTGATGAACTCTACGATGCCACAAACTTCACCCGTTATTCCTTCATGACTGTCCCTTCGTGCGACGTGGTGGGCAGCGCCCTTGCCTATTATTACGGCAAGATCCGAAGGAAGGAAACGAAATTTTATATCCTCTGCCAGGATTACCTCTTCGGCCACTCGATGGCAAAGGGTTTCAAAAGAGGTCTCAAAGAGTATTATCCCGAGGCCGTGATCGTCGGGGAGGACTACCATAAGCTGTTTATGAAAGACTTTGCTCCCTATCTTGAAAAGATAAAGGCCTCCGGGGCTGAGGTCATCTATACCGGTGACTGGATCCCTGACGCAGAAAACCTCCTGGTTCAGGCGAGGCAGATGGGCATAGAAATCCCCATTGCAAATATCTTCCTGAACGAGCCCAATATGCTTCATAGAGCCGGGGTTGAAGGTTCGAACAATTTGCACAATTTTAGCATGTGTGGAGCAGCCGAAGGGGTTGCCTTCCCAACAGCTGACCAGATAAAATACTACCACGCGTGGTACGATCAATATAAGAAGTGGAAAGCACCCTATAATACCATGCTATACAAGCATGGCTGGGCCTCGGGTGGGAGTATGGGGAGCTACATAATGCAGCTTTATTGGCTTCTCAGTGTTATCGAAAGGGCTGGAAGTACTGATGCTGAAAAGATCATCAATGTCTGGGAGGGGGATTTATACAGAGATGTTTTCAACACTGTTTATTACATGAGGCCCTGCGACCATAAGGTGATAGCAGACTATTATATTCAGGAATATGACATTCCCGAGAAACAGAAAGGGAATTTTAACATTCCACCATATTACTGGTTCAAGGGCTGTTCCAACCCGGCCAAGACGTATAGGGTACCGGCAGCAAAATGCCTCCCACCCATGGACACGAAACTGGAGAGGTGCAAAGGTAAAGATTTATGGGGTAATTAGATCGTCGGTTTCCCGCAATTGTAAGCGCCTTCACAGACCGCCTCCATTTTCGACCGGAGGCGGGCTATGAGGGATAAGTAGGTGGAAGAGTGACTAAAGTTTGAAGTGCCTAAAGTGAGTCCCGCCCAAAAGTGGAATTGAGGTGGGACTCACTTTAGACATTAGCTCATTCAGACTGTGTTGGCAGGAGGATAAACAGATGGATCCGACTACGGCGTTGTATGTGGCTCAGGGCATACACGGACTCTCATACGGAATGGTGCTTTTTTTAGTGGCGTCCGGCCTCACACTGATCTTTGGCATGATGGGTATTCTGAATATCGCCCATGCCTCCTTCTTTATGCTGGGTGCCTATTTTTGTTTTCAGGTCATTTCAATGACCGGAAATTTCTGGGTGTCACTTCTTGTGGCGCCGATCGCTGCGGGTTTCCTGGGCGTTCTCTGTGAACGATTTCTCTTAAGAAAGGTGCACGCGTATGGGCATGTGGGTGAATTGCTTTTAACTGTGGGAGTGGCGATGGTCATCCTGGAGTGCGTCAAGATCTTCTGGGGAACCCAGAGCCTGCCGATTATTATTCCTCCAGTTCTACAGGGGCTTCTGAAGATTGGGGGTCTGGAGTATCCGATATATCGGCTTTTCATTATCGTCTTGGCCGTCGTGATTTTGGGTATTATGGCCCTGCTCCTCTACAAGACCCGGTTAGGCATGATCGTACGCGCGGCCGTTTCCGATGCGGATATGGTCGATGCCCTCGGGATCAATGTACCTGTGGTCTTCATGCTTGTTTTTGGAGTCGGCACATGGCTGGCCGGAGTGGGCGGTGTGGCCGTCGCCCCAATATTGACGGTATATCCAGGATTAGCAGACCAGATAGGTATGGATGCCTTCGTCGTGGTGGTTACGGCAGGATTCGGGAGTCTCAAGGGTGCCTTTCTCGTGTCCATAATATTTGGGATGTTGAATGCCTATGGCGTCCAGTTCGTATCCCAGCTCGCACCCGTCCTGATGTTCAGCTTTATGGCCATTGTATTAGCATTTAAACCGGCGGGCTTTTTTGGAGAGATAGAATCATGAACAGGATAACCAAATCCGTTTTATGGGTGGTGCTTCTTCTCATTCTGGTCTTCTACCCTATGCTTTTTGGCCTCTATTTTACCAATATCTTTGTCATATTCGCAATTTTTGCCCTGTTTGCGATCTCTTTCAACATGCTCTTAGGCTATACAGGACTTCTCAGTTTCGGGCATGCCATGTTTTTTGGAACCGGGGGCTATGCCACGGCAATTGCCCTGGAACGTATCGAGGGTTTACCATTGTTGCCGGCGGTCTTAATCGGCTTGGTGGCTGCGATTGTCCTCGCCCTGATCTTGTGCCCCCTCCTGGTCAGGGTCAGCGGCGTTGCCTTTGCCATGTTAACTCTCGCCTTTGGCCAGCTAATGCATGTCCTCGCTATGAAATTGAGATGGCTCACCGGTGGTGAGGATGGGGTCGGGGGATTTCCCATACCGCCATTCAACATCCCGGGAGTCGTTTCCATTGACATGACGGATCCGATTAAATTCTATTATTTTGCCATGGCCGTATTAGGGATAAGTATTTGGATTGTCTGGTTCATTACCAAGACCCCTTTCGGCAGTGTCCAGGTCGGCATCCGGGACAATGCCGTAAGGATTGACTACTTAGGGTTTAAAGTGCCGCAGACCAAGGCGATTATCCTTATCATGTCCAGCGGTTTTGCCGGGATAGCGGGTTCGATTTATGCCCTTTTTCAGAACCTCATCTCAGCCGATGACGCATACCATGTCGGCAACTCCTTTGCGCCCATTATTATGACCGTTGTCGGGGGTGTGGGAAGTTTTTTTGGTCCTATCATTGGCTCCGGTATTCTTTCAATTATAGATGAAATGACCAGCCGATATACGGAGCGGGTTGACTTGGTGACCGGGCTGATTCTTATCCTGATGATCATGTTTGCTCCCGGGGGGCTTACCAGTTTGTTCGGAGTTATCAGGGAAAAGTGGTTTGGTAAGAAATCCGATAAAACGGCTATGGAGGGCGATTCATGAATATCCTGGAGACAAAGGGTCTATATCATGATTTCAGCGGTCTGGAAGTTTTGTTTGATGTCAACCTTAAGGTGGGGGAGGGGGAGCGACACGCCATAATCGGACCCAACGGCGCAGGCAAGACAACCCTCTTCAACGTCATCACCGGGACCTATGTGCCGAGCAGAGGACAGACCTTCTTCAAGGGGAATGAGATCACCGGGTTTAAGCCGCACCAATTAGTACGTATCGGTATGGGGCGCTCGTTTCAGATTACGAGTACTTTCTCCAAGTTGACGGCTTTCCAGAATATCCGTATGGGAATCCTGTCAAAAAGAGGCATCCGCTTCAACCTGTTCCGCAAGGTGGACAAAATGAAGGCCATAACGGAAGAGGCCGAAGAACTCCTCAACCGAATCAACCTGAATATGGAGCGGGACGTGCCGGCCGATTTACTATCCTATGGTAAAAATCGCAGCCTGGAGGTCAGCATGGCTATGTCGACCGATCCGGAGATTGTAATGCTTGATGAGCCTACCGCCGGCATGTCCAGAGATGAAACCCATAATACGGTTGAGCTTATCAGACGGCTCACCGAGGGCAAAACCATGGTCATCATCGAGCACGATATGGACGTGGTCTTCTCCTTAGCGGACCGTATAACGGTGCTCCACCTTGGTAGGATTCTGGCTTGTGGTCCCCCGGCTGAGATCAGAGAGAATCAGGCAGTCAAGGATGCTTACTTGGGAGAAACGGAGGAATAGGGATGCTTCTTGAAGTCAAGGATCTGAATACATACTACGGCGCGAGCCATGTCTTGCAGGGTATCTCCTTAACGGTTGATCAGGGTGAAATCGTCGCGCTTCTCGGTAGAAACGGCATGGGCAAGAGCACGGCATTGAAGAGCATCATGGGCCTGGTCAAGCCGAGATCAGGAGAGGTTATCTTTAGGGGTAAAGATATTGCGGGATATCCGCCATACAAGGTGGCTAAGGCCGGTATTGGCTATGTCCCTGAGGAGAGGCGAATCTTTCGCAATCTATCGGTATTAGATAACCTGGCTATGGGTATCAAGGGGGGGGAAATAAAGGATCCGGAAAATCCTGACGTATGGACAGCGGACAGGATTTTTAAACACTTTCCTACTTTGAAGGCGCGGCGCGACCAAAGAGGGTCACTGCTTTCCGGCGGTGAGCAGCAGATGCTGGCCATCGGCCGGACCCTTATGGGTAATCCTGAACTCCTGATGGTTGACGAGCCCACAGAGGGCCTCTCTCCTCTACTGGTCAACGAGGTCAGGGATATGGTTGCCGGTATCAACAAGGTGGGTGTTTCTATCCTCTTAGTGGAGCATAACCTCAAGGTGGCCATGTCCTTGGCAGATCGAGTATACCTGATGGGAAAGGCCCACATCGGTTTCACGGGAAATGTCCAGGAGCTGGAGGCCAAACCTGAGATCAGGGAGAAGTATTTGGAAGTGTAGTGCCTTTCGATTTTGGATTGCGAATTTTGGATTTTGGGTTTAAAACATCCAGCACCAAGCATCATTCGATTTCGGATTCGCTCCTGACATGATCTATCAATCAAGCCAAGTCTTAAATTACTTATCCCATATATATGTTGGAGAAGACAGTGGAAGACAATCTGATCGAACGACCCGGCCTGAATATCAGCGGCGGAGAGGTGAGAATTGTCCGGACCACATCCACCTTTGACTGCGGAGGCAGATGTCCCCTGAGGCTGCACGTTAAAGATAACAGGATCATCAGAGTCGAAGGCGATGATGCGGATGAGCCCGATCAACTCAGGACCTGTCTCAGGTGCAGGGCCTACCGCCAGATGGTCCACCACCCGGAACGGCTCATGTACCCCCAAAAGAGGACGGGCGCCAGGGGTGAGGGAAAGTTCGAACGGATTTCCTGGGATGAGGCCTATGATACATTAGCCGGTGAGTTAATAAGGGTCAAGGAGACCTACGGGAACCAGGGGATCTTTCTTGCCACCGGCGGTGGCTACTTGGCCAGTCTTCATAACCCTGGGTTTGCCGCATCTCGGCTCCTGGCCCAGTTCGGTGGATTTGTAACGCACTACGGAAACATATCTTCCGAGGGGGCGGTCTGGGCCTCACTCGTCCAGTACGGTTCGGTCATGGTCGGTCACAGCAGGGAGGACATGCTGAACTCAAAGCTGATCATCCTTTGGGGCTGGGACCCTGCGAGGATGATCTCCGGCACCAACACCATGTATCATCTGATCAAGGCCAAAGAGAACGGCGCCAGGGTTATTGCAATAGATCCGAGGTATCACGATACTGCGGCAACAGTGGCTGATGAATGGATCCCCATCTTTCCGGGCACAGATACGGCCATGATGGCGGCAATGGCCAACGTTATGATCCGGGAGAATCTCCACGACCAGGCCTTTTTGGACAAGTACACTGTAGGGTTTGATAAGTTCGAGCAGTATGTTATGGGTCGGGAGGACGGAGTCGAGAAGACCCCAGCCTGGGCCTCCGCGATCTCGGGTGTGGACGCATCTACCATTGAGCGGCTGGCCC
>Ga0222639_1000599_pt1 | contig 16047 bp, 10 predicted proteins | sample AntAcemetagen185_FD_179863 | JGI IMG/M metagenome (GOLD analysis project Ga0222639, IMG submission 179863) | Saline water microbial communities from Ace Lake, Antarctica - #185 | ecosystem: Environmental > Aquatic > Non-marine Saline and Alkaline > Saline | place: Antarctica: Ace Lake...
ATGTAACATGCTCATCAGGTAAAGTCAAGACAAAAATAAGAAGAATTATATGGATATTTCAATTTTAAATATGAATTAGATGAATCAAATACACACAACATAAACGAAGTAACAACATAACGTGCATGATACTTCAGTAGCATAGTGGTCAGAATTTCGCAAGGCTGGGATATGTAGCCTTCACCTTTTTTCGGGAATATAAAACGGAGGTTATATAGGTTATCCCTCAATCGAGAAAGAGTCCGGGAAAGCAACACCCCACAGCCACAATGCAATCTGTCCTCAACTATGTTGTGGTATTTTTTCTTCCCGCCCAAGTGGCATTTCGGTAGCTACCTCTAAAAAGCATGTGCTTAACGCTTTAAGTATCCCTTCTTAAAACACCGGTCAGACAGCGGGGTCCGCTGCCAAATTCCATGGTCATATCATAATCCGCCAAAATCACATCTATTCCTTTTTTCTCGAGCTCTTCTGAAACCCTCTCGTAACCTTTGGGCATGATCATCGTCTTGTTATCCAGGCAAAGGCCATTGCCCCCAAAGTACTCATGTGGTTGCAATTCAATTTTATCCCACTTCTTGAGGGCGTTGGGCAGTTCGGGAATGTGAGCGGGGCTGTATACCACCAGTCCCTCCCGGGGGAACATACAAAGACCGTCCATGTGAAACACATCCGGCGTCATTTCTATCATGTGGACACGGTAGTCCGGCGCAAGGTATTGCCGCAGCCAGGCGATACCAGCAGGACTTGAAGCCCGGCCGGAACATCCAACGTAAATATCTTTCCCAGCCACCAGCATGTCGCCACCTTCCAGGTACATATCATCCTTGCTGTAATGGGGGGATGCCGGCGGCATGGCCGCATAGCGGACATTGCTATTTTGAAGTAGAGGTTCCAGAACGGGGCGCACGCCGTAGATCTGCTTTCGCCTGAAGGGATACCTGAAGTTGGTCAGAAGGATCACGTTATTTCCGATGACCACGAAGAAATCCTGACCACCAAAAACCATATTACCCCTCTGGACCTCACCCAGAAAATCCCTCTCCTCGGGATGCCTAAGGGGTAGTGTTCGGTGGACCTTAACGTCGTACTGCTCCAGCAATTTCACGTGCGCCTCGATCTGCTCCCTCAATTCCTGCGCCATGTCCGGCCTGATGTCGGTGGTCATTTTGCCCGCTTGCTTTTTCATTATTTCAATTTGTTCTGGGTCCATCCAACTCATTTCGGCCATATAGTCAGGAGCCACAGTTTTATCTTCCAGACCGACCATTGTCTCCCTGAGTTTGTCCCATTCGTTGACCACCAAGATTATTCTGCTTTCATTTCCCATATTGTTCTCCTCAAATAGGCATTATGACTAACATTCTATCTATTGTTCCGGCCGTTTGGAAAAACAAAATTCAAAATAATGGCGCAAAGATGCATGAACCTTGATTTTCACAAAATACGATTTTGGTTTGCATACTTACCAATTACAGTCTCATTTCACATTTTTTTATTTTACCAGAAGTCAAAGAGTTTAGCAACCTAAAACCCTGTGATGTCCTCAATTCGGATAGATCGAGTGAACCTGAGATATCTGACGCCGTATCTCAGATCTTGCATTTGTCAGTTGCATCACATCCGCCTGAATTTAGCAGAGCCACAGTATCTGAGCATCCATACATATCAAAAGCAATAGTCGGAACCTACCTGCCCGCTATGCCTGATTCCCATAGCAAAGAAAACTCCACTCTGTTCCTCAATAAACTTACTAATCGCTAACTGGACAACTATGGGCTATGGCAGGCGGGCCTGATCCATTTAGCCCCCATTGTATTTTGGCCGGCAGGCATATAGGATTTAAGATTGATGTCCCAATGGTGCGCTTTATCAGAGTATTGTCGAAGAGACTGAGGGCCAAGGTCTCTAATAAAAATGGCTTAATATTTGCGTGAACGTGAAAAATAGGCTAAGAATAGGTGGATATGGTAAAAAGTCCAGCGTCCATGTGAACATGGGGGGAAAGTCCATGAAGACGGTTTTCTTGTATGTCATTGCCGTGACTCTTGCTTTAGGAGGTGAGACACCCTTCAATGGATCTTTCGAAGTCTGCGCTTATCTGGCCGATGAACCAGAGGATAGATTAGCAGGCCAGGTCACCGTCGGTGATCTCATTTCATACGGCTATCGCAAAAACCCGTCCATTGTGGCCGCCCGCGAGGGCTGGAAGGCCGTGGTGGAGGATTATCGTTTGACCACGGGTTATCCTGATCCGGAATTGAATCTGACATACTACCCCGAACCTATTGAAAGCCGTTTGGGCCCCTTAGACTGGAGTGCCAGTCTGAATCAGAAGATTCCGTTCCCAGGCAAATTGACCCAGGCCGGTAAGGTGGTGGAAGCAGAGGCCAGGGTCGCCCATATCAAATTGGACAGGACCGTTAAGGGAGTGATCGCATCTGTCCGGGTATCCTTCTATGAACTACTGTACATCCGTACGGCCAAAGAGGTGGCTGCACACAATCTCACGCTCCTGGAACATTTACGAAAGGTGGGCGAAACAGCTTATGCTAAGGATCGTGCGGCCTTGATCGATATGGTCAAGGCCCAGTCCCAGTTCGGACAGTTGCGTTATGACAGTATCCTCTTAGACGAATTGGAACTCACCGAAAAGACCCAATTGAACGGGTTATTGAATCGGCCCCCGGAGGCCAAGATCGGAAGGCTCGTAGCTGAAGGGTTTCAACCACTCGTATTCGACTTGAAATCACTTTACAGACTGGCAGAGACCAACCAGGATGAGATCCGCATAGCCCGGGCCCTTGTTGAAAAGGCGGGCGCCCAGGTGGATTTAGCCTGGTACGAAAACCTTCCTGATTTCAAGTTGGGGGTATTCTACACGGCCGTTGGAGAACCTGACGTGCCGGTGAGACCCAGTGACTCTGGAAGGGACTCGATCGGTGTCCAGGTCGGCATTACCATCCCTCTATGGTTTGAAAAAAACAGGGGTCGCGTGGGCCGGGCCAATGCTGAAATGCGAAGGGCCAAGGCAGCCCAGACCGTTTCGATCAATGAGATCAGGACCCAGGTCCACCAACTCTTTTTCCGCCTTGGAAACTCCCGCCGGCTCATCGAACTCTACAAAAACGACCTTTTGCCCCAGGCAACACGATCCATGGAAATCGCAGAGACCTGGTATCGAGAGGGGGAATCCAGTTTTTCCGACTTTGTGGAAACCCAGGCGGTCTACTACAACTTCCAGCTCTCCCTTGCGAGGGCCAATGCGGATTACGGAAAGTATCTGGCCCGACTGGAGCAGTTGGTTGGTCAAACCATCACAAAAACATCCGGCACCATCAAGGAAAAAGCCAAGGGGAGATCGAATGATTAGAAGATACGTATTTCTATTTCTCTTGGCCCTTCCGGCTTTTGTCGTGGGCTGTTCGAACTATTCCCAGATGAGTAAGGACCTTGAGGAATACCGGCCCCCGGTATATACCGTTCCCCGGGCGGCTGAAGGGGAAGCGCGTGCCAGGCCTTCAGGTGAGAGCAGGCTTGCTCTGGAAAAGAGAAAAATCAACGAGGCAAAAGCGCGCTGGGAGAAGGCTTTGAAGGCGCCACGCAGCGCTGAAACCTTTTTTCATCCCCCTTCCCATCTCTTGAAGTCGCTCAAGCCGGCCGCTACGAATGTTGCAGTTGCCACGGACGCCCTCTATCCCCGATTCGCCCTTGAAACCCTTGAAACCCTGGCTTTTCTTAGAAACCCCGGGATAAAGGCCAGTGAAAACAGAACACGTGCCGCCATCGATACCTACGCCCAGGTCCTGGCATTGGATGACATCCTTCGTAAGTATACGGCATTTACTGAAGGATTGATGACCGGGGTGGGGTCTTTGAAGGGAAAAGAGCCCATGAAGACAAAATTTCCCTTTCCGGGCATTTTATCCCTGAAAGGCGAAATTGTGGGCCAGGAAATCAAGGCGGTTATGGAAGATCTGGAGATCGCAAGAAGGGAGGCGATCACGGAAGTACGAAAGGCCTACTGGGAACTCCTTTTTGTTCATAAAGCAGAAAAAATCGCCAAAGAAACCATCGGTCTCTTCAGGCATCTGGAGCAGACGGCCATCATCCTCTACGAGACCGGGGGCACAAGCTACCAGGATGTGATCAAGGTACGTATCCAGCGGGAAATCCTGGAAGAGGATCTGGACACCCTGCTGGAAAAGCAGCGAAATGGGGAAACAAAGATCCTTGAGATCCTCAATCTTCCGCCGGAAACCAAAATCGGCCTTCCCGAAAATCGTGAACCGTTGAGAATAGTGCCGCCTCTGGAGGCCCTCTACAAACTGGCCTATGAACGGAGACAGGAATTGAGGCGTATGCGGGCTCGGGTAGGCAAGATAGAACGGCTCATTGAAATGGCTGAGACCATGATTATCCCCCCCTACACCCTGAATCTCTCTCTTTACGAGGATGAGGCCATAAATCAGGTCGGTTCTGTAGCGACGAAAGAAGGGTTTCCTGTCTCTACCCGGGCATCGACAGGGGCTGGGCTGCCAATAACGCCCTGGTACGGCATTGAAGATGCCTATCTTCGACAGACACAGCAGGAGCTTAACGCCCTCAGGAGAGAGCTGGAAAAGGAGGAGGCCGGCACCATCACCCTTGTACGAAACGCATGGTTCCGCCTGGATCTGGCAAAACGGGAGGAATCGCTTTACAGAGACACCATTTTGAAGCTTTCGAGGGCAGCCCTTGATGTCTCCACCCAAGGATATGAGGCGGGCAATCTGTCCTTTGCCGACGTTATCTCCTCTTACACCTCATGGCTTGATGTTAACCTTGCTGCTGCGCGAGAAATGAGCGCCCTTGGCATCGCTCGTGCTCAATTAGAGAATGTGGTAGGGGCAACCCTTCATCAAGAACGGAAGGAGGTTCCCAAATGAAGGCAGATGGACAGAGCAGGAAGTCCGGTTCCATGGTGGTGATCGTGTTCCTGACCGCCGTGCTTACGCTCCTTTTGGCCGGAGGAACCGCCTATTTCATGGGCTACCTAAGGCCGCCTGAATACGAACAGGGAGTCAAAAAAGGTCCCCAATCCGTGGAACATCCTCAAGGTATACAGGAGATGTCCTACTCGGGTATGAAAAAGGGGAAGATCCTTTACTGGCGGGCCCCTATGAACCCCACAGAGGTCTATGACAAACCGGGGAAGAGCGCCATGGGCATGGACCTGGTGCCTGTCTATGAGGAGGAGATGAACGGCCAGGAAGCGGTGAAGATTGACCCTGTAACCCAGCAAAATATGGGGATACGGCTTGACAAGGTCACGAAGGGTCCGCTGGTCCATACCATTCGCACCTACGGACACATTACACCTGATGAGACCTTGACGGCTCAGGTAAACCTCAAGATCAGCGGCTGGATAGAAAAGCTTTTTGTGGATTTTACGGGGAAATACGTGAAAAAAGGAGAACCTCTATTTGACCTGTATTCTCCGGAACTGGTGGCGGCCCAGGAAGAATATTTAGCGGCCCACAGGGCCCGCAAACAGATGCCCGGAGGGACAGGATGGGACCTGCTAAGCTCATCTAAGAGGAGGTTGCAATATTTTGACGTCCCTGAAAGTGAGATCGCGGCTATTGAAAAATCCGGAAAGGTGAAAAAGACGCTAATGATCCGTTCCCCTTTGAGCGGGTTTGTGATCGAGAGAAAGGCGGAAGAAGGCGCCTATATTAAGGCGGGGACATCGGTTTTCCGGATTGCCGACCTTTCGCGGGTATGGGTCGATGCCCATATTTACGAGTACGAACTATCCTGGATCGCAAAAGGCCAGCAGGCCGAGATGACCCTGCTCTATCTGCCCGGCAGGACCTTCACTGGCACGGTGGCCTATGTGTATCCGTACCTGCAGCCCAAGACAAGAGACCTGGTCATCCGTCTCGTGTTCCAGAACCCGGAGATGGAACTGAAACCGGAAATGTATGCCGACATACGGATCAAGACGGTCTTGAAAGGGGGGGGATTGATGGTCCCTTCCGAGGCGGTGATCCGAACGGGGCAGCGAAACGTGGTCTTTGTCAGCATAGGCAAAGGGAAATTCGTGCCGAGGGACGTGATCCTCGGTCCTTTGCTGGACAATGAACGGGTGCAGGTGTTAGGCGGGATGACGGCTGGAGAGTCTGTGGTTACCTCGGGGCAGTTCCTGTTGGACTCCGAATCCAATCTCAAGGAGGCCGTCCGGAAGATGTTGGATGCCAAGGTACGGAAAGGACTCAAGAAGGAAGATGAGGACTTTTTTTCGGATATGGAATAACCCTGGGATTTGGGACTTGAAGGAAAAAGTCGTTAAGTTAATGGCATTGTGGGAAGACATAAAGCATGATTGAAAAGATCATCGAATGGTGCGTTAAAAACAGGTTTATAATGGTTCTGTGCACCGTTTTCGTGATTGTGGCAGGCATTCTGTCCATGGCGAAAACCCCCATAGACGCCATCCCCGACCTCTCCGATGTGCAGGTCATCATCTACACCGAATATCCGGGGCAGGGACCCCAGGTAGTGGAAGACCAGGTCACCTATCCACTCACCACGGCCATGCTGAGCGTGCCCTTCGCAAAGGTGGTCCGAGGATATTCCTTTTTCGGTTACTCATTTGTCTACATCATCTTTGAGGACGGGACGGATCTTTACTGGGCCCGTTCAAGGGTCCTCGAATATCTGAACTTTGTGGCGGGCAGACTTCCTCCGGGAGTGACGCCCAGCCTTGGCCCCGACGCTACAGGGGTGGGTTGGGTATATGAATATGTGCTGCAGGACACCTTGGGAACACACGACCTCCAGCAACTCAGAAGCCTGCAGGACTGGTATCTCCGTTACGAACTGGTATCCGTTCCTGGTGTGTCCGAGGTGGCCAGCATAGGCGGCTTTGTGAAACAGTACCAGGTGGAGGTGGATCCCAATAAATTATTGGCCTATGACCTTTCCATCGAAAAGGTGAAAAACGCCATCCTCCGATCTAACAGGGATGTGGGGGGCAAGCTGGTGGAGATGGCGGAGACCGAATTCATGGTTCGGGGCTTGGGTTATATCACCTCCCTGAGGGACCTGGAAGAGATTGCGGTGGGGGTGGATCAGCAGGGGACACCCATCCTGCTGAAAAATGTAGCCAACATCCATCTGGGACCCGAATTACGACGGGGCATCCTGGAATGGGATGGCGAGGGTGAAGCGGTAGGCGGCATTGTGATCATTCGTTACGGCGAGAATGCCCTGGAGGTCATCGGAAATATAAAAGAAAAGCTGAGCGAGCTTCTGAGGGGTCTTCCCGCGGGGGTGGTCATTGAAGAAGGGTATAATCGTGCCACACTGATCCAGAGCGCCATTCATACCCTGAAGAGCAAGCTCCTGGAAGAAATGATAGTGGTGGCTCTCATCTGCCTCATCTTCCTGCTCCATTTCCGCTCGGCCTTTGTGGCCATCTTTACCCTGCCGGTGGGGATTTTGATCTCCTTTATCGCCATGAAGATTTTGGGCATCAACGCCAACATCATGAGCCTGAGCGGTATTGCCATCGCCATAGGCGTCATGGTGGATGCATCTGTCGTCCTCGTTGAAAACGCCCACAAACACCTGGCTAAGGACGCGGGAAAAAAGCCCCACGCGGCCATCATACTGGATTCGGCAAAAGAGGTGGGCCCTGCCCTTTTTTACAGCCTCCTGATCATCACCGTCTCTTTTCTCCCGGTATTCAGTTTGGATGAGCAATCGGGCCGGCTTTTTAAACCGCTCGCATACACCAAGACCTTTGCCATGGCCGCCTCTGCCGTGCTCGCCGTCACAATCGTGCCCGTACTTATGACCTTTTTTATTCGGGAAAGGACCGTTAGTCCCGAGATCACTAAGGGGCGAAGGGTCAGGATATGGATCGCCTCGGTGGCGGGCCCGCCCATCCTGGTAATAGTGGCGGGGATCGCCGGGCTTAGGCTTCCTGACTGGTCCCTAATTGCGGCGGTGGGCCTTTCCCTGTTCGCCTTAGTGTGCCTCGTGCCGCAGAGGATTATTGAGGAATCTCGAAATCCCCTGAGCCGTTTTTTTATCCGCCTGTACCGGCCCATCATTCAGTGGGTTCTAAGATGGCCCAAGATCACGGTTTTGATCTCCCTCCTGTTATTAGGGATATCCATTTACCCCCTCTCCCGTCTGGGAAGTGAGTTCATGCCCCCCCTGAACGAGGGAAGCCTTCTTTATATGCCCACAACCCTTCCGGGTATTTCCATTACCAAGGCCAGGGAACTGCTCCAGCAGACGGATAAAATCATCCAGAGCTTTCCGGAAGTCCAGCATACCCTGGGCAAGATCGGCCGGGCCGAGACCGCGACCGATCCCGCGCCCCTTTCCATGATCGAAACCACCATCACCCTGTGGCCCAGGGTGATGCATGAGAAGGTTCGCGTCCAACGGTTTTTTTCCCATTGGCCGGGCTGGCTGAAAGAACCCCTGACCTGGCTATGGCCCGAGGTTAAGGACGGAAAGATTCTGCACCAGTGGCGCCGGAAAAAGATGGATCGCTTTTTCAGTGGCTGGCCCGAATGGCTGAAAAAGCCCCTTTCCCTGATCTGGCCGGGAGAACGGTATATTACCATGGACGAACTGGTGGAGGACCTGGACCGGGCGGTTCGTTTTCCGGGCCTCACAAACGCATGGACCATGCCGATCAAGACCCGCATTGATATGCTCTCCACCGGGATCAAGACGCCTGTGGGGATCAAGGTCATGGGTCCGGATCTTCAGGTACTTACAGATCTCGGGGCGGAAATAGCAGCGGTGGTGGGGCAGATCGCAGGGACCCTTTCCGCTTATTCCGAGCGGATTACGGGGGGGAACTACCTGGACTTCAAGATCAGAAGGGATCAGATTGCCCGATACGGCCTCACCGTGGGAGATGTACAGGATACCATTGTTACGGCCATCGGAGGGCAAAACATCACCTATACGGTGGAGGGATTGGAGAGATATCCGGTGAATCTCCGCTACAGCCGAGAGCTGAGGGATAACATCGATCTATTGAAAGGGGTACTGGTGACCGCGCCCACAGGGGCACATATCCCCTTAGGACAGCTTGTTTTCATTTCCATGCGCAAGGGGCCGGCTTCCATAAAGACCGAAAACTCCCGGCCGACCGCCTGGATCTATGTGGACCTGAAGGGTGTGGACGTGGGAACCTATGTGGAAAAGGCCAAAAGAATTGTATCCCGGGAGGTGAATCTGCCCACCGGTTACACTATTATATGGTCCGGGCAGTATGAGTATATGGAAAAGGCCCGCAAGACGCTCAACCTGATCGTCCCCCTGACGCTGGTGATCATCCTTGTTCTACTTTACATGCATTTCCACAATTTCAGCGAGGCGTTTATCGTGATGGCAAGTCTTCCCTTTGCCCTTGTGGGAGGGGTGTGGCTCCTTTATCTACTGGGTTATAATCTCTCTGTTGCGGTGGTGGTAGGCTTTATCGCCTTAGCAGGCCTGGCTGCCGAGACAGGGGTTGTCATGCTTGTTTATCTGGACCAGGCATTTGAGCGCAGGAGCCAGGCGGAAAGGATTAAATCGACAGAAGAGCTGAGGGATGCCATCCTGGAGGGGACGGTGGAAAGGGTGCGACCCAAGCTCATGACGGTCTCTACCACTCTCATCGGACTGTTGCCGATCATGTGGGGCGCTGGGACCGGATCCCAGGTCATGAAACGGATTGCGGCCCCCATGGTAGGCGGCCTGATTTCGTCCACCGTGTTGACGCTCGTGATCATCCCGGCCGTATACGCCCTCTGGAAGGGCTGGGGGCTAAGAAAAGGAGAGAGATAATGAAAAGACATCCTGTTATGCTTATGGTGGTGGTCGGATTTTTGATTTCCACGGTCTCTGTTTTTTCTGTTGTGAAATTTGCCCGCGGACAGGATCATCCTGATGGCCCGGGGATCTATATTCATAATTCGACCGTGGACGGGTATCAATTTGATTACGTTTTATACCATTTTCCGGATAGAAAAACGTGGCACTTGATGGTATCTATTACCGCTCCGGAGGGAGCAAGAGTTGATCAGGGAAAGGTAGGCTTTCTTGTGAGCGGTCCCGATGGCTCCAAACAGAAGACGATGGCAATGGGTATGAAAGGCGCCTACGGCGCTGATATGGATTTTGGCAAAAAGGGTGTTTACACGGTGAAAACAAAGGCAGTTTTCGGAGACAGGAAGCTGTTTGACCGATTCAAATACGAGGTGAGATAGGTACAGGTATGGCAATCAAGAGTCTTCAACAACGTCTCAACCTCCTGGTGCTGCTGCCGGCAGCCCTTCTCCTGCTGCTTATTGGCGTTTTCGGTTTTATTTATATGAGAGGGACGCTCCTGACCGAATGGCAGGATGCCTCCATTGTCAAGCTTCAGCGGGCAGCGCACCACATTGACATGAGAATGGGCCGGATCAACAACTGGGTCCAGATGTTTCACAAGACCTCTGATAGCAGGGGGGGGGCGCTGATACAGGAATGGATACTCGATCAGTTAAGGTCCATGAAGGGGGTTACCAGTGCCGAACTGAAGTGGAAAGACAATGATGGGTCCCAGTCAATGCCGATGTCTATGCACATGGGTGGAGGTGACATGGGCGGAATGCGCATGATGCGCTTTCACCAGGCAAGGATCGAGGAAGTGACATCGCCTGTTTACAATGCCCAGACCGGGCAGGAAACGATCGATATCATATCCCAACTGAAGGATGAATCTGATACAGTTATAGGCACGTTAGAGATATCTGTCCGTTTTGAGTATCTCTTAGAAGGCATCAAGGCCTTTGGTTGGTGGCAAACTGAACAGGCATGTCTGATTGATGAAGCAGGGACATATCTTTGCCATACCAAAGCTATCATGAAACAAGGGATGCCGTTTGGCGGAACCGGTGACCCCTTTGAACGGTCCCTGTTAAAAGCCATTAAGGAAAAGCCATTTGGGACAGTTCTGGGACCCGGACAGCCGCCGGATCAGGTGGGAGGTTTTTACAGACTGAGATATGCTCCCTGGACGATTGTGCTCTTCGCTACTGGGGAGAAGGTCCTGGCTGCCATTATCCAGTTTCGCACCTATTACTTCGTAGGTGGGGCGATTGTCATCCTTATCATCCTTGTGTTCATCCGAATGGTGGTGGGAAAGATGGTCCGTTCTTTCACCGATATCTCAAAGGCCGCGGAAACGGTTGCCAGGGGGGATTATGGGAAGCCAATCGCCGTCAGAGGCCGTGATGAAATTGCGCAATTGACCCGAAGTTTCAACATCATGGTAGACGGCCTGAAGGAGAGGGACTTCGTCACCAACACGTTCGGGCGATATGTGGACCAGGAAATAGCCGAGAAGCTGATGAAACTGCCGGAGGCCACCAGGTTGGGCGGGGAAAAACGTGATGTGGCCATCTTGATGTCGGATATTCGGGGATTTACCCCTTTGTCGGAAACCCTGAGCCCCGATGTTATAATCAGTTTTTTGAACCGGTATTTCTCTCGTTTGATCGAGGTGATCCAAAGACATCAAGGGATAATTGTGGACTTTTTCGGGGACAGTGTGCTTGTCTTCTTTGACCCCCTCAAGGGTCCTGTTGAACCCGTCATCCGCGCGAGTGTGGAATGTGCTCTCGAGATGTTGAGCGCCATGGAGATCTTCAACTCTGAGATGAGGATGGATGATTTGCCTGCACTTCAAACAGGGATCGGCGTCAATAGTGGTGAAGTGATAGTGGGAAACATTGGTTCAGAAACGAGGGCCAAGTATGGTATTGTGGGCTCACCTGTTAATATCACCCATCGAATTCAATCAACGGCCAAAGGCGGGGAAGTCGTCATTTCGGAGGCGGTTTACCGGCAATTATCTGAAGAGGTTATCATTGGGCGATCCTTCAGCATGCCGCTGAAGGGCGTGCGAGAAAAGATGAATCTGTATGTGGTTAAGGGAATCTCCTCGGCTGTGGAAAAAGATGAACGTCGAACGTCCAGGTAAGCGAAGACTCCGACATCGAATGAAAACAAATATCAACCTTAGGCACTTTTCCAGATCATCCGGGTTAGGGAGAGCTAATGTTTATGAAAGGAGAGGTTATGGAATTCAGAGATGTGATCAACAAAAGGCGGGCGGTAAAATTTCATTAAATGATAAGAGGAAAATATGACACGTAACTTACATGGAGGTGACCAATGGGACAGAAGATTTTAGTGGCATTTGATGATTCTGAAAACGCAATGAGGGCTGTGGAATTTATTACTAAATCCTTCACCACTGATCATAGAATTACTCTGTTCAGTGTTATTCTGGATACTGCTACCATATGTGATATGGATAATCCGAGTCTTACCCCCTACTTTATGGCTCAAAAGGGGGCCTTCTGTTCAGTAGAAGACCAAAAAAAGACCCTTGTAAACGAAGCTCCCCAAAAGGCCAAAGAACTTCTTATCAAAGCGGGATTTGAAGAAGAACATATTGTTATCAAGGTAGAGACGAAAAAGAAAGGGGTAGCCAGGGGTATCATAGATGAGGCGGCTTCAGGTTATGATGCTATAGTTATGGGACGAAGAGGACTTTCCGGTATTAAGGAGTTCTTTCTCGGCAGTGTCTCACAGAAAGTACTCCAGTCAGCAAAAGCTGTATCAGTCCTGCTGGTGGATTAAGTAGCAAGCCACCCTTTTAAGGAAGAGAGCCTATGGTGAAGTATACTGGTATCAATCATCTGGCAATGGCCACGAGAGACATGGACACGACCCTCCGTTTTTGGAGGGACTTGTTGGGCATGCGGAGGAACGTATGGTATATCCTGGAGAAGGGATGGTTTTAGCTGAAAAAGGAGATTCGTGACACGAATTACATTTTCAATTCCACCTGCACCGGGCAATGATCAGAACCAAGAACATCAGTTAATATGGCAGCGTCGTGAAGCCTTGATTTGCTGTTTTCATCAATTATAAAATAATCAATCCGCCAGCCAATATTCTTGCTCCTGGCATTAAAGCGATAACTCCACCATGAGTATTGCCCCGGCTCCTGATTGAAAACCCTGAAGGTATCTACCCATCCGGTATTGATAAACCTGTCCATCCAGTTCCTTTCCTCAATGGAAAAGCCGGGATTTGTTTCGTTAGCTTTGGGATTGGCGAGATCAATGGCCTTATGGGCAATATTTACATCTCCACAGATAATGGTTGTTTTACTAACAGCCAATTGTTTTACATATTCAAATAGGGCATTATTGAATACGATTTTATAGTCTAAGCGTTTAAGCCCATGTTGCGCATTGGGGAAATATACGTTTGTCAGGAAAAAATCTGGAAACTCTAAGGTAAGGACTCGCCCCTCATCGTCAAAATGATCCACCCCGATACCGGTGGTGACTCGCAAGGGTTTTTTTCTGGTGTAAACCGCAACCCCTGAATAGCCCTTCTTTTTGGCCTGGGCAAAATAACTTGAATAACCTGGAATATCCTTAAGCTCATCTGAAAGCTGATCCGGCCAGGCCCTGGTCTCCTGCACTGCAAAAATGTCAGCGCCTGATCCTTTAACGATATCAATAAAGCCCGTTTTTGCAACCGCCCTGAGTCCATTTACATTCCAGGAAATAAATTTCATGGTATGAGCGTTTCTGGTTTTCAGCCGTCTGGGCGTGACACCGATTTTTGGACAATCCTGCTCAAAGAGACAGCGGTCACATTGAGGGCCCACAGGTTTGCATCGCTCCTGCCCAAAGGCGACGAGGATCGAATTAACCTTTTTCCAGTATTTGACGGGTAATATTTTTCGCAGAGCCTCTTCCGTAGACTCAGGATTCTTAGTGTTCACAAAACCCCAGATATTCATTATGCGATGGACATGGGTATCAACGCATATGGCAGGTTTGTCAAACGCCACAGATAAAACAAGGTTGGCCGTCTTACGTCCCACGCCAGGCAGTTTTAACAGTTCATCAAGTTCATCCGGAACCTTGTATGCATAAGGTTTCAGCGCGTCCGGAAGCCTGTAAAGATATTTCGCTTTATTGTTAAAAAACCCAACCGGTTGTATCAATTTACGTATTCTTTCCTCGCTCAGCCCTGCAAGGGCATGAATATCCGGGGCTTCATTAAATAGTCTGCGAGAGGCTTTGGAAGTGGTTTCATCTTTGGTTCTTGCTGAAAGAATGGTTGCAACCAGCACCTTGAAGGGATCACGGGTCTGCACTGCAATCAGGTCAACAACAGGGGTGTGGTAATTTGCGACTTCCTGTTCCAGAGCCAGCAGAAAAGATTCAAGCTTGATGTCCATATTCTCCTTTTTAGCTGATGATTGTGATTTCATTGCTTGCTCCAATATTCTCGAAAAATAAAAACAACCTGGCCATTCTTCATATCCTAAAAAATTTCTAAACGGGTAAATTGACTGCTAATGGCCTTGTCGTTTTTAAGATTTGCCCGGTCGGTAAGATATATTTACTCCGCGAGTGAGTCAATGTATAATTAATGGAGTCCTCTTATCCTCTTTACTCAGGGATTCTCTGAAGTGTAGGATAAACCACAACTTATTGGTTTATAAGTCAAAAGAGAGATATGATTAACCATCAAAATCCTCCGATAGATCGACTCATCATATTCGGTCGTTATCCTGTCCCAGGACAAACCAAGACACGTCTTATCCCAGCGATTGGTCCGGCCGGGGCTGCTGACCTTCAGCGCCAACTCACAGAAAAAATTATGGAGACGGCTGAGGCATTTGCGTTAGGACAAGGGGTCAATGTGGAGGTCTGTTTTGAAGGCGGCAGCGAGCAGAAAATGCGACGCTGGCTTGGCCCAGACCTCTCTCTTTCTCGTCAGGCACCGGGAGACCTCGGTACGCGCATCTACACCGCATTTCTTGCAGCATTTCAGAGGGGGTGCAGCCGTGCGGTTCTCATTGGCACGGATATCCCTGAACTGAGGGCCGATCATCTCAGACAGGCATTTGACGCCCTCAGCGAAAACGATCTCGTTATCGGGCCGAGCAGAGATGGCGGGTACTGGCTTATTGGATTGAATCGCCCTGCCCGTCTCTTCGAGGGAATCAAATGGGGTACCAAGGTTGTGCTTGGCCAAACCTTAGCCCTGGCAAATGGACAGGGTCTAAGCGTCAAAGAACTTGATTATCTCACGGATATCGATACTGAGGAAGAGCTGAAAGAACTGCTGCCTGATTGGACAGAGAAAGGGCAATATGTGTCAGTTATCATTCCAACCTTGAATGAAGCTCTAAACATTGAAAAAACCATTAAGAGAGCGCGCAATAGGGATGCAGAGGTTATCGTTGTAGATGGGGGGAGTGGCGATGATACAGTTGCCCAGGCTACCCGTGCGGGAGCGCGAATCGAGAAGAGCTCCCGTGGTCGTGCAGTGCAGCAAAATCACGGCACCTCAGTGGCCCGTGGCAGTGTGCTTCTATTTCTCCACGCTGATACGCATTTGCCGCACGGCTATATCAACCATATCTTTGAAGCCCTGATGGATTCTGAAACTGTGGCTGGCGCATTCAGGTTCAAGACCGATTTCGATCATCCGCTCATGAAACCAATAGAGTTTGCAACAAATATTCGTTCCCAATACCTCAAACTTCCCTATGGCGATCAGGGACTCTTTTTCCGGAGGGCGGTATTTGAGGCAGTTGGGGGCTTTCCGGAGGTGTCGATTGCTGAAGATCTATTTTTAATGCACCGGATCTCAAAGCAGGGACGTATCGGGATTGCGCCCGTCTATGCGGTGACTTCCGGCAGGCGATGGCAAACGCGCGGGCTCCTTCGCACAACCCTGATCAACCAGATCATTGTAGCTGGCTGCTGCCTCGGTATTTCACCACGTGTGCTGGCGAAACTGTACCATGTACCGGAAACTTCAGCCAGAGCTCGTTAAGTGGTTGATTTTACTATATGCCAATTTTATTTTCTGTGCCTTTTGCGCTTTTTTGGGGCTTCATCAAAAAAAATGAGAAAAAAAGTGGATTTCTTGACTTAGATCAAAGACAATCTTTTTTTATGC
>Ga0222639_1000600_pt1 | contig 16023 bp, 19 predicted proteins | sample AntAcemetagen185_FD_179863 | JGI IMG/M metagenome (GOLD analysis project Ga0222639, IMG submission 179863) | Saline water microbial communities from Ace Lake, Antarctica - #185 | ecosystem: Environmental > Aquatic > Non-marine Saline and Alkaline > Saline | place: Antarctica: Ace Lake...
CTATTTGCCAGCGTTTTTTTCCGGGCATATATTTCTTCAACTGTATATGCATGGTCGCCGGTGGCCTTGATTACCCTGATGTCAGGGAACATTGTCCTGGATTTGCCTGCTACCATTCCCGCTCCCGGCACAACGCCGCGAGGCATATCGCCTGAAATCATACCTGAAGGCATCCCTGTCATCGTCTTGGCTGGTGTTTTTGCATCAGGCAAAGGGGAGCTTGGATTGCTTTCCTTTGAGAAAGGAACGGCAAATAATATAGTTGCAAAGGTCTTGTCCAGTATCTTGCTGTGAAAATCCTTCATCACTGTGATGTTGGCAAGTTCTATCTCATCTCCTGTCACAACCGATGCCTTTGGGATAGCAGCCCATATCCGGCCTGTAGAATCCTTTAAGTCAAGATAAGTATAATTTGTTACGTCTTTAAATTCCACAATAGAAGCCTTTAATACAGCATCCTTGGTATCGAATGTTTTGTGGTTTTCTTTAATCATGGCGATTGTAAGTGCTGTTGCAGAAGGTGCACTTTTTTCCTCCTTTGTTTTGCCTTTGCATCCCGATACTGCAATAGCAAGCCCGCATAAAAAAGATATTACCAACAACAACTTTGTTTTACTCAAGATCATATCCCCCCCTTCCTTTTATTATTAACGGCATTGAGCTTCAACCTGTAAAGAAAAGAAAAAGCACCATAAACAAAAATGTTTGATATACCCTAAGCCAGAATTGTTGTCAAATATTGTGTTTGGCCCTTGATTCACCATCAAAAAAAATAAAAAACCTCGTTGATCCTGAGAAATCAGGGGGCATAAGGGACATCCCTTTAGTTTTACAGTTTTAGGGTGTGGATATGACTCTAAATTTTTAAACTTGTAAAAGCCAGGCATTAAGGGACTAAAAAGAAACTAAATTGACTTGTATCTTCCTTTGATATATAAAATTTAAAATTACTTTTGGTCTGTTTTTGAACCTCAAAAAGGAGGATCAGTTGACCCGTCATTCGATTATAAGAAAATAAAGCCCCATTTCTTCAGCAATATGAAGGATGGGGCTTTTTACTTATGCAGGCTTGAGATCGTATTGTATTTATTGTAATATCATAATGTTAGATAAATTACAAAAAAAGTACTATCCGACAAAACAGTCGCATATTAGAAATAGGCGGCTGTTTAGCCGCATTTCACATTTCAATATAAAACAAAGGTGAATAGTAATACGCTGTATTGTTTATATTTTTTAACTTTGTTGCAGAAAACAGCCGTAATTAAATACGGCTATTAGGCCGTCTAATCCATGTTGGGTGTGAGAAATATCTTCTTGACATAGTATCAATCAGTGATATCATATTGTTATGAACAAAAGACAGCAGCGAACTCTGAAGTGCATATTCGAAAGGCCTGAACGTTCGGATATTTCCTGGCTGGACATTGAATCTGTATTTGCCGCACTTGGGGCTGATATTTCAGAGGGTAGAGGTTCACGTGTAAGGGTTGCACTCAACGAGGTTCGAGCTGTATTTCATCGGCCCCACCCAAATCGGATAACTAACAAGGGGGCCGTAAAGTCAGTCCGTAGATTTCTGCAAGAATCGGGGGTAAAACCATGATGGAATATAAAGGATATTTAGCAAAGGTTGAATTTGATGACAAGGATAATATTTTCCACGGAGAAATCATTAATTTGCGAGATGTAATCACGTTTGAGGGTGAAACAGTTGAAGAGTTGCGGAAAGCTTTTCATGATTCAGTCGAAGATTATCTTGAATTCTGTGCTAAACGAGGAGAAGATCCCGAAAAACCGTATTCTGGTAAGTTCATAGTTCGTGTAGATCCAAGACTTCATAAAACAATTGCCATCCAAGCACGAAAAAACGGGAAAAGCCTTAACGCATGGATGAATGACACTCTAAAGAATATCACCCAACAATCGCATTCATTCTGACGCCCAAAGCCGGGGCGTTTTTCGCTTTTGCCAGTTCAGCATAAAACTTCGCTTTTACCAGGCCATCATTGGCTTTGGGCGCAGGTGATGCGGAGACGTTCGGCTTCCGATATCATGGAAAAAAATTCCACTTATTAACACTGTTCTGCTCCTCAATCACAACTAAATCGCATTAAAAATCATTCCTTGACATTGGTGCTGAGTTGATTGAACGAGACCTTTGCAGAACGCGACATTTTTTCGTCAGGCAAGGAAGGCGAAAATTTCAACCGCAGAAATATATTGAATATTTCGAGGATTGAAGTTTGAGCCTGACACCGCATCACGGAAATAATGGCAGTTATGCAAAGGTCTCTGAACGTGAAGGCTCTCGGGTTGAGGTGTTTCTTTTCAATGAGGTTCGAGTTTATCATCGACCTCACCCACACCCTGATACTGATAAGGGTGCAGTAGCAAGTATTAAAAACTGGTTAAAAGAAAATGAGGTGTTACCATGATGAATTTAATGAAAATTAATAATATTAACGCTGTGATCCAATATGACCCTGAGATTGAAATGTTTAGAGGTGAATTTGTTGAGCTAAACGGTGGCGCAGATTTTTATGCTAAGGATATTGAAAGTCTAAAAAAAGAAGGTGCTATTTCTCTCAAAGTTTTTCTTGATGCTTGCAAAAAACGTAATATTGAACCTAAAAAAAAATTTTCAGGGAAATTTAATGTGCGTGTACCTTCCAATCTTCATGCAAATATTGCCAGTGCTGCTATGGCTGAAGGAAAAAGCTTAAATCAATGGATCGTAGACACTTTAGAAGATGCTGCTCATCTTTAATCATCTTAACTGCTTGGGCAGAATCGGCATGCGGGTCCGCACGGGGCGTTTCACAAAGCTTATCGGGCCGTAGCCGGATAATGATTGGGTCGGGCAATTCAATGACGTGCCCCATGCTCACTCCTCCGTTCGGATTCTTCATGTCATGAGAACTCATTAAGGCTCCTTCCCTGCGATGTAAGCATATAAAAGCCCCGTAAGTTCTGATAAAAAGGATTTATTATGTCTGATATTGTATCTGTCGAAACAATTGCCGGTAAAATACATCTAATCCGTGGAATTAAGGTGATGCTGGATGCTGACTTGGCCGTTCTTTATGAAGTCTCAACCAAAGCATTGAATCAGGCTGTTAAACGGAATGAACGGCGATTCCCGCCGGATTTTATGTTTCGACTGACCAAAAAAGAAAAGGGTGAACTGGTCACAAATTGTGACCGGTTCGAAAGGCTAAAACATTCTTCAGCTTTACCCCGTGCCTTTACGGAATAAGGTGTATCCATTCTATCGAGTGTGCTTAAAAGCGATCGGGCTATTGATGTGAATGTTGAAATCATGAGACTTTTTGCGGCTTCGCCAGTTAATGACCACACACACTGATTTTGCAAGCAAGCTGACTGCCTTAGAGCAAAAATACGACAAGCAGTTCAAGGTTGTTTTTGACGCGATCCGTGCCTTAATGGCGCCGCCTGAAAAGCCACGCAAAAAAATTGGATTTGTGGTAAAGGAAAAGAAAGCCGCCTATGGCAAAAGGACAAAGAAAAACAACATTCAATCAAGGTGATATCATTAAAGGGCAAAGGTAGATCTGACGAATTTTTTAAACTCAGGAATTTCAAGTAAATACAAGGTTTGGACCTTAAAGAGCAAGTAAACCAATAATCCAATGGACATCCCCAACTCTGCCAACTCTGATATACTGCTGCCTGACATAGAGAATTAAAAAACGTAACAAATTATGAAAAAACAGAAAGAAAATAATGTATCGTCAATCCCTAACGACACTTATAAACAATTTTCCAAGTATCTGCAACCTTCTTGAAGAGGCTCGGAGATATGCAGCCAGGTCGGTTAATGCCATACTTGCTGCCACGTACTGGGAAATCGGGCGGCGAGTTGTTGAATTTGAGCAGGAAGGAAAAGAGCGGGCTGAATATGGTAGCACCTTGCTTCAACGAGTTTCAAAAGATTTGATAAAACGTTTCGGCAGGGGATTCGGTGTGGATAACCTCCAGAGGATGAGGGCTTTTTACCTGGAATACAAACAGGAGACCATTTACGCGACAATGTTGCGTAAATCTAAGGAGGAAGATGTCTCGTCAGAAAAATACGCGACACTGTCGCGTATTTCTGTCGAGCAGATTTATCAGATAAAATCCAAGACAGCGTCTCGGATTTTCACACTGGAAGAGCTTGCCTCTGTTTTTCCTCTGCCGTGGTCCGCATATGTGCGACTGTTATCTGTCAAAAATGACCAGGCCCGAGAATTTTATGAAACCGAGGCCCTGCGTGGCGGCTGGTCTGTCCGACAGCTTAATCGCCAAATAACCTCCCAGTTTTATGAACGTACCCTTTTATCCCGCAATAAGGCTGCAATGCTTGAAAAGGGTAGTACCCCTGAGAATAATGACATCACCAGCCCCGAAGAAGAGATAAAAGATCCTTTTGTCCTGGAATTTCTTGGGCTGAAAGATGAATATTCGGAAAACGATCTGGAAGAAGCGTTAATTCATCATCTTGAAACATTTCTCCTTGAACTTGGTAGTGATTTTGCGTTTATAGCCCGTCAGAAAAGGTTGCGGGTTGGTAATAAATGGTATCGTGTTAACCTTGTTTTTTATCACAGGCGTTTGCGATGCCTTGTCCTGATCGACCTTAAAATTGGCGAATTTTCACATGCTGATGCCGGGCAGATGCACCTTTATTGCAACTATGCATCAGAGCACTGGACTCATGAGCAAGAAAATCCTCCGGTTGGATTGATCCTTTGTGCTGAAAAAGACAATGCTGTAGCAAAATATGCTCTTGATAGGCTTCCTAATAAAATTCTTACATCAGAATGCAAACTGGTTTTACCCGATGAAGAAGAATTGGTGGAAGAACTTATAAAAACAAGAAAAATGCTGGAAAGCAGGAAAAAATAAGCTAAAGTGGATTTCAGCTAATTCTCTAACAACCTGTCAGAGAATTGAAACTGATATCAATTTGAACAAGTTGCGTGAAAGATAATATGGATATCAAACAAATCAAAAACAGACTTAACCCCATTTTCTCCGAAATCCCAGAAAAAAGATAATAAATTGACTTATATATTAATCTGATATATAGTATTTTGAGTTATTTTTGATCTGATTTTGACGTGAAAAAAGGATGATCAGTTGACAAGACATTCCATTACAAAAAAATAAAGCCCCGTTTTTTCATTAAAATGAAAGACGGGGCTTTTTGCTTCGCGGCCCTAAATCTGAAACCTCGAACTTCAAAAGAAATTAGCTGCCCTCTTCCTATGCGACATAATTCGCAAACTGAGAAGCATTCCATTGGATAGATTAATACATTTGAAATGAATATAGAAGTTTAAAATACCTTTAAAGAAATTTAACTTCTAATATATTAAAATAATTTGCAGATTATCAAGATGACTTTTAATTTATTAACGTTATTTAGAATATTTTCGTGATAATAATTGTTATGCCGCCCGAGAATAATCAAATTGAGGAGTTATTATGAACTTATTGAAAATACTTAGCAAAATAAATCAAATTGAGAAAATTTCATTTTTGAAAATTCTTGATGGCTTCTGTACTGAATCACGAAAAATAACGCCTCAAGTAGATCAAATACTTTCTCAAGGTGCGAATCAGTTAAAAAATGTGGACGATGCCAATATCGTTAAACTTTTCAACCTTCTCAACGAAAAGTATTCCGCTCATTTAAAAAAGAAAATTAAATTTAGCAACTATCAGCTTGATATTATAATTGAAATCTTTGTCAGAGATGGCAACCAAATGATGTCAAGAGAATGGTTTTATAAATTGTACAATCAAGCTGTGGCGAACCTGAAATCCCATATCACAACTATATCGTCTCAAATTGACAAAGAGAAATGTGAGTTATCATCACAAAGAAAGCGAGATTATTTTGTTTATCAAAATTGTGTCAAAACAGCTTATGAAAATGATTTTACAGTAAACCGAGACCAGCATTTGTCATGGGAAGAAAAAACTATTTTGCACACTCTTTCAAGGAGTCTTGAATTATCAAATGAAGAAAAAAGGACTATAACTTATTCCGTGGTTCCGCTGGAAAAACATAATGTTGATGACATCATCAGTGAGCTTAAAGATGCAGGAATGATCTTTTTTAATCGCAAATCAAACACCTTATTTATCCCAGATGAAATTATTTGGCTACTCAGAGGGATTTTAGAAGTTGAAATACCAAACAAGTATTTACGTCGTATCCTTAGGCACTTCAAAGACCCTGAAATAAATCTCATCGCTAGAAAACACAATATTGACAGAAAACTTAAGAGAAACGAAAAAATCAAAGAAATTATAGCACAAGGTTTAAGCGTTACTAACCTTCTGACCTGTGATATTTTTAAAGAGAAAGTAACAAAGGCGGATAGAGCCAAAAAAATCCAGGAGTTCATAATAAAAGACCTTGAAATTGACCTTCCAAAGGCAGGAAGGTCTTTAGAGGAAAAGATTGCAAACCTTATCATATATTTCAATCAGTTAGAGCAAGATGACACTATGTCACTTTCTCGTGATGGTTATGAAAAATTATTAAACCTACTCAACGAAGCTATCCCCAATATTAATAAAAGAATAAAAGAAGAATTTGAAATTCAGGATGAAGATGTTATGTCGTCTGAATTTTTAGCAGATTACAACATTTGCCCCTGTGATGTTATTTATTTGCTAAAACGAGAAGAGTTGCTCGACTTCTGCAAAAAAAATGGCATCAAATCAAGAGGTAATCTTGTTTCTAACATTATCAACAACTTTAGGAATATCCAGGATATTTATTTGGAAAACTTTGAGTCCGTCGGGTGCCGAGACCTTCATTCCATAAAAGAAAAAGGATTAATTGTAAAAGAAAGTGAGCTTGGCAGCCTTTATGAGAAACTTACAAAAGACATATTTAAAAAACTTGGTTTCAATGTAGACGAAAAGCTACGGCAAGATTTGAATACTGATAGAGCAAAAATGGATGTTCTTCTTAACTTAGGCGGCAAGGACGTAATTATTATTGAATGCAAGTCCGTGAAGGACAAAAACTACAACAAATATACAGCCGTATCCCGGCAACTGAAATCATACGAGGGGTTATGCAAAAAGAAGGGGTACCATGTCAGCCAAGTTGTAATTGTTTCAAATGAATTCACCGAAGATTTTGTCAGCGAATGTGAATACGATTATGAATTGAGCATTTCTCTAATAACATCCACCGGTCTTGTGAAAATACTTGAAGGACTTAAGGAATCTCCGCTTACAGAATTCCCTGTCCGACTTCTTTTAAAAGATGGGGTACTCAATGCAGACAGAATTGTCAAGGGGCTAAACCGATAAAACCATTTGGAATCTTTGAAGTAAAAGCGGTACAACAACGCCATACACTCAGATGGGCAGAGCCATGTGGTTTGAATTCTTACCAAGTTTTAGTTCAGGTGATGCCCGACTTTTTGTCAAAAAAAGAAGGAATTATGCAAGAGTTTATCGCAATTGATTTTGAAACAGCAAATCCGAAAAGAGTCAGTGCTTGCGCTCTTGGCTATGCAAAAGTTCGAAATTGTGAAATTATCGAAACGAATGGCTTTTTGATCAAACCTGTCGGAGGACATGCACCATTTCAGTCGAAAATACATGGAATTAAAGAAGAGCATACTTTTGACAAACCCGAATTTGGAGAACTATTTCCAAAAATACAGGACATATTTAATTACCCTTTGGTAGCTCATAGTTTATTTGACAAGCAGGTCTTGAATGCGCTTTCAGAGCACTTCGATTTAGGATTGAGCTTTGAATATATTGATTCATGTGCAGTTGCGAAAGAAAAATTGCCTAATATTAAAAATTGCAAATTAAAAACTTTAGTAAAACACTTCGGTTTACCTGCGTTTAAACACCATGATGCCACTGAAGATTCTATAGCTTGTGCCAAAATCTTTTTAAAATTGCGAGAAAATGAAAAAAAACCACCTCTACAGTCTGTGTGGGATGAAGCTTCTGAATTCAAGGGAATTGTTATGGGCATTCTTGCAGATGATGAAGTGAATTATAAGGAAGCTTATGAACTTCTTTATTGGCTTGAGGATCACAAAGAAATAGCGGAACAACATCAAAATATCTACATAAAAACCAGGGAAGTCCTCGAAGATGACCATCTCGATAGACTCGAGGCAATAGAGATGAAATATCTTTTGGATAACGTTCTAAAGACTCTATGAAGTATTGAAAGACAGAACAATTATATTAAGTACGACGGGGATAGTTGGGGTGAATTCAAGTTGCAAGTGCACCATTAAACGCCATAATCAAAGACTGGATAAAACGCCAAATACCTCAAAAAGCCGTGGATGAAATACAGAGTCTGTTTGAAAATGGTGTGGATATTAAGAAAACACCAGAAGAAAAAAAGCTGGAAGAAAAATTCAAACCTCAAAATTTTGATTTGATAACATGGTTTGTGGTATCTGGTTATGCTGATATGACCAGCCAACCTTTGTGTTGACAATGTATCTATTTTGTAATACATAGTGCAGTAAACATAGTGTCAGCTTTTTTAAATATTTTATAGGGCAAAGGTTTGAATTATGAGTAAAAACACAAATATAAATATTAGAACAACCGAGGATGTTAAAAAGAATGCAGGGATCATTCTAACTGGTCTTGGATTAAATATGTCTTCGGCTGTTAATCTTTTTTTAAAACAGGTTATCAATCACAGAGGTATTCCGTTTGATTTACGAATGCCTGACAAGGAAACGCTACAGGCTATGGATGACATCGAAAATAGACGTAATCTTGAGTCAGCAGATACCGTTGAAGAAATGTTCAAAAAAATTGATGCATGAATTCCAGAAAACTAATATGGACAAAAAGATTTTCTAAAGATGTCAAGCAAGCAAAAAAACGAAACCAAAATTTAGAATTTCTTCAGAAAATTATTAAAATGCTGCAATCGGGCGACACCCTGCCCCAGGAATGCAAACTTCATCCCTTGAAAGGTAAATACTCAGGTTATATGGAATGTCATATTGAACCTGATTGGTTGTTAATCTGGAAGGCAGACAGCAAAAACGTTTATCTTACACGAACCGGCACACATTCTGACCTTTTTGGATAATATATCCACTATTTTTAGCTAAAAGAAAAGTCATCTAAAAAATGGATTTAAAAACATTTGCCGACAAAAATCTTTTTAATGCAGAAACCTCATTTTTTAAGCAGCTCGATATCCGCTTAAACAGCAGTTCAACTTCATTTTTACCCCTCAAGAATATTTTGAAAAACAAATTTAAACCACAGGATATTTTTGAAAAAGTTTCCGAAGCTTATTTCGTGTTTACCTGCTTCGGCCAAATGCCGGTTCGCTTGGGGCAGGTTATCGAAATGTTATAATAACAAGAAAATAAGACAATGAATAATAAATTAACAGAAATATTTAAAATTATATCTTTTTATGACGATTATCGGTGGGAATTTTCTCATAACTATAATTTGATTAATTTTTTCAGGAAAGATTTAAAAGCTGATATTAAAATCCTCACACATTGGTTATGCTACATAACTGATAGACAAATGCCCTTCCAACGAATATGGGATATTGGTGGATTTGTATTTTCTGAATTGATATTTGAAATTAAAAAACAGAATTCATTAAACCTATTAAATCCAGAAGATGAAAACTCTTTTGTAAAAAAAGAAGATGACAAAAATAAATACACTTTTATAAGCAAGTCAACAGCAGATAATAATTCCATTTTAGTTCAATATAACGGTATTTTGGAAAATGGAAGGGTGAAATTCAAATCAAGATTTTTCCCATCAGACTACCTATCGATTTTATATACTTTTGTTTTTCTAGAAGATTATGACTTTAGTTTTTCTAAATTCATAAAAGAAGTTTATTGCAAGCATAAGGATAAGAATGATTTTATAAAAAGAATATTGTTCTCATTATATTTGTTGACTTATTACGAAATTGGACAACCCAAAAGTAGTGATTTGAGTAATTTTGCTGATAATATAAAAAAAGCGAATGAACGGAAAAACAGTATAAAAGACATTTTAAATAGCCCCGATAAATTCAGCGATGGATATAATACATTTCTCAAAGATAAAGTTTTCAAACAGAAAAGGGCATGGTGTAGTTTAAGAGACTTTTTAAAATCTCCTGAATTTAAACAATGTTTTGAAGTAGCATTAAGCGAGGAATCTTTAAGCGATAATGATTTTAGAAAATTATTTTCCTATGAAGCACTTACTCAATTAGAGTTGCCAGGGGATGTGTGGAATAATAACTCTAAATTCAGAAATTGTATTTTAAAAAATACAGATTATGAAAAATCAAAAAAAGATTTAAATAAAATTCTAAGAGAATATTTTAATAAAAACCATCAGCATATTATTGGGTATCCTGAACAATTCGATATTACTTTTGATTTCGTCCCAAGAATGTGTGATCTGAACAATTGTGACTTATGTCCAATATACAAAATTAATAATAAAGAAAATAATTTTAACAAGATATGTTTAAAAAATGAAAAAATGTATTGTCCCGTTGTTTTGCTTGGTTGTAATTATAAGAATAATTGTAAAGGCGAAGATAATTGTAAAATAGTATAATCAGGAAGAAATGGGGTCTAGGCACCAACGTCCATAAATAAGAGCCATGACAATTTCTGGCAATCTTGGGGAGGATGCAAAACATTATCAAGAAAAAGAAGTGGCGCTTAAAATAGAGAGGTCAAAAAGATGAAAAAGAAAGACCGATACCTAAAAATTGTTGAGTGGTCGGATGAGGATCAATGCTATATTGGTTCAATTCCCGGATGGATCGGTAAATGTTGTCATGGTGATAACGAAGAGGGCGTTTATCGTCAGTTATGTCGTATTCTTGAAGAATGGATTGAAATATATGAAGAAGATAATATGCCATTGCCTTCAAGTATTTCAGGAAAAAAATATTCTGGTAAATTTCAATTACGAGTTGATAGTGATTTACATAAGGCACTTGCTATTAAAGCGATGCAAGAAAATGAAAGCTTAAATAGATTTTGTGGAAAAATATTAAGGAACACAATTTCGAATTCTGATATCTCCAGAGCTAACAATGGCATTGAGAGGGACTGAAAAAAGAAAAATGAACGGGGTCAAAGGTGAATTCAACTTCAAAGTGCACCACTTAAGTTAAAATTGTATTCGATATGTCAATATATGAAGGAGTCCCCTATAGCCCCTTGAAAAAAGAGGTCCCGGTCTCAAAAAGATTTGTGTCGGCAAATATTTTTAAATCCATTTTTTAGATGACTTTTCTTTTATAGGGTCATGGAATGTCTATCTAAATTATTTTAATGCCAGTTGTAACAATTTCATTTACAAATGGATTGTCCTTGTAATTGATATAATCATTTTCATCAAACGCAACAGGCTGAATATCAAGGTCATAGCTTAAGGTGCGATCCAATAAAAAAGCTATAGCTTCAGCTCTCTCCAGTTTAGCAAAATCATCTGAAAAAACAGCAACATCAATATCGCTGTCACTTTTCCAGTTACCTTTGGCATAGGAACCAAACAAAATTGCAGATTTTACCTTTATTTCTTTTGACAAATTTTTAATGTAATCTGATAAAACAAAGTTTACTTCAACAGGGATTTTATCCATTTGTAACTCTCCTCTGTTTTACTAAGATACTCTTCAGCTTTATGATTGTTAAGAGAAGACGACAACTTTTCCTTATATTCAGGATAACGGTTTTCAATATAATGAGCTGATAATATATTGAAAAATTTTAATGTATCGTCGGGTATTGAAATTTCTATCTTTTTAAAAATAAAGGCCAGATTATGGCTTCTTGGAGGCTCTTTATCATACTGATCAATATACAGAGCTTTAATAATTTTTTCTATTGCTTGCTGACACATAAAAACTACGTAAAGATACCTTTTGGAAGAAAGCATTGCCCTTGCTGTTTCCATGTCATAATCGGAAATATCGAGCCAGTATTGAATTTTTTCCTGCTTGTCCATAGAATCTCCCTTACTTTTTATCTATTACCACAAACCATGTTATCAAATCAAAATTTTCCGGCTTAAACTTTTCTTACGTGGTTTTTTTAACATCCACGCCATTTTCAAACAGACTCTGTATTTCCTACCCTGAGCCAACTATGAGCCAACCTTAATCTTATAAATGGTGCTAACCTTTTGGGCCAATATTTTTATTGATCTGCTTTACTCATTTAAGTACCTTCCAGTAACCGCCTTTATCTGGGCCAACACGCTTAATTTTACCATCCGCTTTAAGTTTTGATATCTGTTTTTTAACCCCCGTTCTGTAATTCCAATTTGTTCCGCAATTTCAGGGATAGTTATGTTTTCCTCTTGCATGCACAGTACCATTTTCAGTGAACTTTTCATCCAACTTTTCATCCAACTTTTCAGGTGAATTTAAATTGCAAGTACACCATTAATAGCACCGTAAATAATTTCATGAGGCGTCTGGTAATTGAGACATTTTCTTAGCCTGTGATTTAACCTTCTTACCGCAAATGCAAGATCTTTGCTGGTTATATTTTTAATGTTTAATTAAAACTTCTTTTTGTAAACGTGGCAGTATGGTTGCTGTTTTTTCTTGTCGTAGTAATCCTGATGGTAACCTTCAGCTTTCCAAAAGTTACCGGAGGGAAGTACTTTTGTTACGATTTTATATCCTTTGGTTTTGAGTATATCTATTAACTTGTGAACAATCTTTTTTTCATGATCATTTTCATAAAAAACAGCGGATAGATATTGTCCCCCAATATCCGGGCCCTGGCCATTGCCTTGTGTCGGATCATGAATCTCAAAGAAAAACCTTGTGAGATTTTCATAGCTCACTTTATTTGCGTCATATGTTACTTCGACAACCTCTAAGTGTCCAGTGTCTCCACGAATCACATCTTGATAAGAGGGGTTTGCCATAGAACCTCCCATATAACCTGAGATTGCCGAGATGACTCCCTTTTTATGCTCAAAGAGATACTCTACACCCCAGAAGCAGCCTCCTGCAAAGTAGGCTTTTGCTACGAGAGGCTCTTTTCCATCCGGTACAAATACCAGGGAGATTGAATTGACACAATATCTGGTATTCTTATCTGTCAGCTCTTCTCCTTCAAAAACATGTCCCAAATGTGCCCCGCAATTTGCACACAATATCTCGGTTCTTATTCCGTCAATATCCTTTTGTTTCCTGACAGCTCCTTTAATTTCATCATCAAAACTTGGCCACCCGCAGGTAGATGCAAACTTATCGTCAGAACTATAAAGTAGTGCATTGCATTGCTTGCAGTAATAAGAACCCTTTTCAGAAAAATCATTATATTCTCCACTGAAAGGTGCTTCCGTGCCTTTATGGACAATGACTCTTTCTTCTTCACTTGAAAGTTTGTTGTAGGATTTCTTATCCATAGCCGGTTCCTCCATGCATGAAATAAGGTTAAACAATACTACTATTGATAACGCGATTAGTATATATTTTCGCATGCATTCTCCTGTTATGACACACACTGAATTATTTCAATCAGCCACCACCGGTAGAACTGGTGGTATGAGGAAGGCCCCTAAAAGGGGACATATTAAACAATCTTTAGTGTTCATCGACAGGATTTTTTGGATTTTTTATTTGGATTCCAACCCTTGCCATCTTTAAGCTAAACTTTTGTCGCTATTAGTCCAATTAGTTCCCTCAAAGAGGGTTGACACTTTTTGCCTTTCTTCAGGAAAGGCAAAAAATATCCTGTATATCCTGTAAATCCTGTCTGATTTATAGTCTCTTATTAAAACCTGAAACGGTGTAACCTTTTCAATTCTCAATTGCCGCACCATATGTTAAAATTTATAAGGTCTTTTTTTGGTTGTCAAACCTTATTATAATAATCAGGGTTTGATCCCAAATTTGACTCCGGAATAGCGATAACTCATCGACAAAGATAAGAAACTGAATTGACTTGTATCTTCCTTTGATATATAAAATTTAAAATTATCTTTGGTTTGTTTTTGAACCTGAAAAAGGAAAATCAGTTGCCCAGATATAGTATTCCAAAAAAAAATAAAGCCCCATTTTTCATCAAAATGAAAGATGGGGCTTTTTACTTCTCAGCCATGGGTCTGAAACCTCGAACTAAAAAAGTGAACAGGCACAGGGTTTATTGTTAAAGGAAAACGGGATATTTTTATGAAAAATGACACAATAATACTGCAGAAAATATCTACGTTAAGGCAGTTTTACGATCTTATGGCAAAGACAAGAGATTTGCGTTCGCAGATCGTGAAAAATATTTTTAATAAAAAACCGATAGATTCTGTTTTTTTAGACTCTCTGGTAAATGCGCACACATCACTTGAAAATATCCCTGTTAAACAGGGAAAGAGAAATCTTGTTATAAGGGGTTCTAAAGGCGTGGAAGTCGATTTGACTTATGAAATTACGGAACTGGAAAAAGATATTTTTTATCTTGAAAATGATGAGCAGTCATTTCTAAAGTATATGGAAAAATTGCATATTGATTTTCGCAGGCATGTGGATAATGGCCTGGCAGCATTGCAAAACTTAAAGTTTAACTGCTTTATGACGGATCGCGACGGTACAATAAACAATTACTGCGGCAGGTATCGCTCTTCGGTTCAATCAATTTACAATTCTGTTTTTCTTACGCGTTTTGCGAAAAACATGGCGCAATATCCAATAGTTTTAACCTCCGCGCCTCTTGAGGGACCAGGTATTGTTGACGTAAGCATTAATCTGGAAAAATCTATTATTTACGCGGCATCAAAGGGCAGGGAATTTATCGATCTTACCGGAAAAAGAAGATACTGTGCTATAGATAAAAAAAAACAGATTATTCTTGATAATCTGAACCAGAGGCTCTCCTGCATGATAAAAGAACCGGCTTTTGAAAAGTTCTCGCTGATTGGATCAGGACTTCAGTTTAAATTCGGCCAGACTACCATAGCCCGCCAAGATATAAGCGGTTCCATACCCGAAGATGAATCAGATGCTTTTCTGAAAATAATTAATGAAATTGTTTTCGAACTTGATCCTGAAAACAAAGATTTTATTATTGTGGATACCGGCCTTGATATAGAAATAATTTTGACGATTCAGGATGATCAGTTCGGATTCAAGGATTTTGACAAGTCTGATGCAGTAAAATTTCTTGCAGCACAATTACAGATTGATCTGTCTAAGGGGCCTCATCTTGTATGCGGGGATACCTTTTCTGATATTCCAATGATTGAAGCCTTTATGAATGAGACAGGCAATACATGGTCGGTTTTTGTTACCAGAGATAATGACCTTGCTCAAAGAGTAAAACATATATGTCCGAATTCGGTAATTGTTCCTGAGCCTGACATGCTGGTAACAATTTTGGGTTTATTAACAACAAAGGAGATCTAAATGCCTTTTAGTAAAATCAAAGGGGCAATTTTTGATTTAGACGGAGTTATAACAGGCACGGCACGAGTGCATGCGCTGGCCTGGGAAAGCATGTTTAACGATTTTCTTAAGAAATCTGCAAAAATGGATAATAAGGCTTTTGTCCCGTTTGACAGCAATTCTGATTATCTGCAATACGTTGACGGCAAGCCAAGGCCGGAAGGGGTAAAGAGCTTTTTAGAATCAAGAAATATTGAATTGCCTTTTGGGACGCTTGATGATGGCCCTGAAAGTAAAACTGTCTGCGGGCTGGGAAACAGGAAGAATCTGGATTTCCAGAAAGTACTGCGCAGGGAAGGCCCCGAGGTCTTTAAGACCTCTGTAAACTTTGTAAACAAGCTTAAGAAAAAAGGCATTAAAACAGGAGTGGCATCTTCAAGCTGCAACTGCAGACTTATACTGAAGCTTGGTGGAATAGAGGATCTTTTTGAGACCAGGGTTGACGGAGAGGTTTCACGTGAGCTTGGCCTTAAGGGTAAGCCAGATCCCGACATCTTTGTTACAGCGGCAAAAAATCTTGGACTTATGCCTAATGAGTGCATGGTTAT
>Ga0222639_1000604_pt1 | contig 16000 bp, 17 predicted proteins | sample AntAcemetagen185_FD_179863 | JGI IMG/M metagenome (GOLD analysis project Ga0222639, IMG submission 179863) | Saline water microbial communities from Ace Lake, Antarctica - #185 | ecosystem: Environmental > Aquatic > Non-marine Saline and Alkaline > Saline | place: Antarctica: Ace Lake...
CTCTCTTTCCAGGTCTCATCCAAAGTGGACTCCAGGACCATTCTCGACACCAACGGCGCAGAACATCTCTTGGGAGACGGGGATATGCTCTTTATGCCACCCGGTGTAAGCCGTATCATAAGAATTCATGGGGCATATGTCTCTGAAGAAGAGGTGAAAAATGTTACAGATTTTCTGAGAAAACAGAGAAAACCGGATTATGACGCGACGATTCTTTCACACATTGCCAAGAATGAGGAGAGCACAGAGGAAGACCTGGAGTTGGATGAAAAATACGAAGATGCCATTGAGCTTGTGTCCAAAACAGGCCAGGCCTCCATATCCATGTTGCAGCGCAAATTGAGAGTGGGGTACAACCGGGCGGCCAGGATGATTGAGGTAATGGAAGTACAGGGGATCGTCGGCCCTTCGGATGGGGTTCGGCCACGAGATGTTTACGGTAGAAAGGTTCACTGATATGGTGAAGCGTTTAATAATTTTACCGATTTTAATATTTCTCTTCCAGTGCCCTGCAACTGCCGACGAGAGCTTAATCAGTATCTTAGAAGGAATCCAAAAAAACTACGGCCACCTTTCGGGTCTTTCCGTTCCCTACAGTCGTGAGGTCATCACACGGTCCATGAGCATGTTAGGGGACCAGGTCAAAGGAGATATAGCCTCCGGCACAATCTTTTTCAAGCATCCCTATTCACTCAGATTAGAGCAGGAAAAGCCAAAGGCCGAAACCATCATCGCCAACAATGACACCCTGTGGTGGTACATTCCTGACAAGAAATGCGCATACAGATATCCTGCCAAAGATTTTGGAAAGGAATTGCGGCTATTGAGTAACATATTCCGCGGTCTTTCCGAGGTGGAGAACAGCTTTCAGGTATTATTGCAGGACCGGAACAAGTCAGGAGAATATGAGATTGAACTCATTCCCGACCCACCCTGGCAGGAGATTAACAAAATCAACCTGACAGTAACAAAAAAGTATGAAATCCAGACAGTCCGAATACACAATCAATTGGGAAGCATTACTGTCTTCATACTCGGGGATTTCACTGAAAAAGAGGGGTTTGAAAAGGGTTTTTTTCAGTTTATTGCTCCGGAAGGGGTCCGGCTGATAGTAGAGTGAACTGGTGTCCATCCAGAAATGAGATAGTTTTTGCAAGGTCAAGGAAAATAAGGATTTTAACCACAGGAATACATTGAAGTATTTCGAGGATTGAAATCCTTATCTGACGCAGAGATTGTGAAAAATAGCCATTTATGGATGGGCACTAATTAGTGAATCATAATCCTCGAAAGAAGACGCCCTACCCTCTTTAGACTCTCGAGACTGTCGGCAGGCAAAAAATAGTCTATATATGGGAGCGCGCTTTTCATACCCCTGCAGAGCGGTTCATAATCGGGATCACCTGCCAATGGATTCAACCAGATCACAGAGTAAGCCCTGTTGCTGAGGCAGGCCATTTCCCGCCTCAAGAGATCCTTCCCTCCCAGATCCCAACCATCACTCAGCAGAACCACCACGGTCCTTCGGCTGAGGAGCCGTTCGCCATGCCCCTGATTGAACTGATGAAGGGAATACCCAATCCTCGTTCCACCTGACCTGTCAGGGACCTCACTGACAATCCGTTCCAAGGCCTTTTCAACATCCAAGTGTCTGACCATGAAGGTAATAGGTGTTAAGGAGGTCGAGAATACAAAGACCTCCGCCCTTGAACCCACCCCCCTCAGTCCTAATAGAAACGGCATTACAAACCTTGCATACCGGTCCATGGATCCGCTCACATCAGCTAAAATCACCAGGCGCTTCAGCCGCTTTTTCTTCTGTCTGTAAAACAGCTCAAAGGGAATCCCACCTGTCTTGAGGCTCTTTTTAATTACACGCGGAAAATCGATATTCCCGGACTTTCGACCCCTCTTTGATCGCCGGGAGATATCGATTTTGAATGGCTCCATCATCTTCTTTAGTGCAAGCTGCGCCACCTGTACATCACCCCTGTCGAAACGGCCAAGGTCCTTTTTCTCAACCATTGACACGGGCTGTATATGATCTCTTCGATCTTGTTTCGCTCCTGTTTGCCCTGCTCTTCCAACCTTATGTGCAAGAGCTGCTTTGGATAGTTCCATTCATAAAGGGCAGTAGAAGAATCGAGCCCCTCATAACATTGGAGTCGTATAAGCTCTGTGTCAAACAAACGGGACAGAACAATACCTACCTCTGTCTTGCCCACCCCCGGTTCTCCCTCAAAGAAAATCGGTTTTTCAAGCCGGTGGGCTAAGAAAAGGACCGTTGCAAGGGCGCGGTCCGCTATGTAATTAGAATCAGCTAATTCATCAACCACCTGATCAATCGATTCGAAATGTGACGACAAATCTATCTCCCTCCTTCATTACCAAAAAATTTCTACTTAGTGTCCGAACGAAAACTAGGATTTTTTGTCAAAGTCAAGGAAGATCAAAATTTTAACCGTAGGAATACATTGGAGTATTTTGAGGATTAAAATTTTTATCTGACGCAGAGATTGGCTAAAAAGACAGTTTTCGTTCAGGCACTACTTATCCCAGACTTGATTTAAAGAGATCTATACTTTATGATACTCAACTTCGTCAATAGCCTAAGAATCAGAAGATTGCCATGAAATCGAAAAAAAGAGGAACATCCCCCTCCCCTGCTCTTCAAGACCGTTTGACTGAACTTGAGGATACGGCATCCAAGAGAGGAATCCAAGTTCATTATGATCGGCTTGAAGCGGCAGGATTGAAACTAAAGGGAGGGATCTGTTCTATAAAAGGGGACTACCACATCTTCGTTGACAAAAGAAAGTCAACAGCCGACAAGATAGATTTTCTCCAGGATCACCTAAGCGAACCAATACCCAAAGATATCCCCCAAATTGATGAATAGACCGATTAGGATTTATGATTGGTGATTTATGATTGATGAACTCGTGAAAAGTCAGAAAGAACCCGCTATTGTCATTCCCGTGAAAACGGGAATCCAGGAAATTCAACTGCTTATGGACTCCCGCTCCCCGATCAGGTCGAGGACAAGCTTCGCGGGAGTGACGGCCTTGTAGACTTTTTACGAAACCATCATTGTTGATTGAAAAACGATTGAAAAACAAAAAAGTACTTATCCAAGAAACAAAAAATATTTTCTTGAAGGCTATATGAAAACAGACCGTGAAAAAATGAAGACAGACCATGAAAAAACCTTCTTAAATCTCCCGAACACATTAACCTTTACCAGATTAGTTTCCATCCCGATTGTGTTGATATGCCTCTCCTTTCCAGGCAGGTGGGGCAGTTTCCTGGCCGCATTGTTTTTCGTCTTGGCCTCAGTCACCGACATTTTAGATGGGTTTTTTGCCAGAAAATATGGCACCGTAACCGTACTGGGGAAACTCCTCGATCCATTAGTAGACAAGCTCCTGGTTTCCCTGACTATGATAATGCTTATTCCGCTTGACCGCATTCCCGTTTGGATAGTGATTGTGATCATTGCCCGGGAAATTGCTATGACCGGATTGCGGGGCATAGCTATCGGAGAGGGAATTGTCATACAGGCAAGCGCTTTCGGGAAATATAAGACCATTCTTCAGTCCGTTGCCCTGGGCGGGCTCTGTCTCCATTATGTCTATTTCGGCATCAATTTCCACGTGGTGGGTATGGTCTTTTTGTGGGGGGCATTGATCTTGACTCTCTGGTCTGGCTGGGATTATTTTAGGGGTTTTTACCAACTTTTTGTGCCAGGGCAAAAATAGAGGCTTTCTGGTATTTTCTCCTGCTTATGCTAAGTCGGATTGAAAAATCGTTTAGAGACCTTTGAAAAATGCTCAATTTCGTTCAAGATCAAGGCGCGTGAAGATTTTAACCACAGGAATATATTAAATATTTCGAGGATTAAAATCTGAACGCAACGCAGAGATTGGGCGAAAGGGGGCGTTTTTCAAAGGTCTCGTTTAATTTTTCATTGACAAAGCATCTCTTTGATGTAAAATATAATATTACACTTTGCGGGAATAGCTCAGCTGGTAGAGCCTCACGTTGCCAACGTGATTGTCGCGGGTTCAAGTCCCGTTTCCCGCTCCACAAAAAGGCGGCATAGCCAAGAGGCTAAGGCAGCGGTCTGCAAAACCGTTATTCATCGGTTCGAATCCGATTGCCGCCTCCAGTAATTTCAAGGACTTAGCCAATATTGGCAAGTCCTTTTTTGTTTTTGGTTGAAGATTGATGGTCTCGTAAAAAATCTCCAGGGCCGTCACTCCCGCGAAGCTTGTCCTCGACCTGATCGGGGAGCGGGAGTCCAGAACTGATTCCTTTTACTGGATTCCCGCTTTCGCGAGGGAATGACGATAACGGGTGTTTTTCGACTTTTTACGAATTTGTCAAGATTGTTGCGTCATTTTCTCACGGGGCACAATCTGTGTGACGCAAGGTCCATTAATTTATTAGGAAGGATCTAAATAGACCACTTTAATATTGAGGCGCCCCAGGTTAAACCTGCCCCAAAGGTGACGAGGAGCACGTGGTCCCCCTTGTTCAGCAGCCCTTCTCTGTTGGCCTCATCTAAGGCAATCGGTATGGTCGCAGAAGAAGTGTTTCCGTACTTTTGAATATTCGTATACACCTTATCCATAGAGATATGCAGGCTATTTGCCAGGCCTTGAATGATCCGTAGATTAGCCTGGTGAGGGACAACCAGACTGATATCCTCAGCCGACATAGAGTTGTGACTCATTGCTTCCCTGGCAATATCAGACATACACCCGATCGCCCGTCTGAAGAGGGGATTTCCGTCCATCTTGAGGTGAAAAGGCCTTTTGTTTATATCTCTCAGAATTTCAGGAGTGTAGGAATTTCCGTCTGCAGAATAGAGGAGTTCCCATAAGTTGCCGTCCGATCTCAAGTGGCTGGACAGAACACCACCATGTTCCGTGGCAGCGCTAACTACTGCCGCACCCGCCCCATCAGCCAACAGAACGCATGTGCCGCGATCGTGCCAGTTTATGATGCTCGAAAGTCGTTCCACGCCAACAATCAGTGCAGTTCTACACATCCCGCATTGAATGGCATTATTTACGGTGCTCAGTGCATACAAAAATCCCGAACATCCGGCAGACACATCGAATGCAGCAGCGTTTTCAGCATTCAAGGCTTTTTGAACCATACACGCTGTGGAGGGAAATTGACGGTCCGGAGTCACCGTTCCAACTACGATCATATCAAGATGATCTGGAGAAACCCCGGCCATTTCCAATGCCTTTAATGAGGCCTGTGTAGCCAAATCGGCAGTGCTTTCATCTCTTTCCTTTGACGAAATTCGCCGCTCTTTAATACCGCTGCGACGTACAATCCATTCATCACTTGTATCCACTATTGTTTCAAGATCCTTATTGAATAGTATTCTCTCAGGCATGGATGAACCTGTGCCAACGATATGTGCATGATGTATCATTTCTGTGACCTTTAAACCTTTGATCTGTTTCATTGAAGATATTTCTCTGTGTCAGATCATAGCTAAAAAAGGTTAATAACTCCAGAACTAAAATCAAGGATTATACGTCGGAATTCCCAACATGTACAGTTAACGGATAGGGAAGCAGGAAGATTTCTTTATAGAGTTGACAGTTTCTTGAAGGAGCCATATGATAAATATGTTTGTTTGCTACATATCTCTGATCTGTTTCCGTGGCCTTTAGCGTCTGCAAAAGAGCAATATGGCTGGTCCATGGAAAAATCCCAAAAAGCGACACCAACTCATGAAAAAACCCCGGAAAGAACTGACTCCGATAGGAGATATTATCTCCGGTCTCCTAACCGACGGAAGCCTGCCATTCAATCCGGATGATGTGGATATCTGGAAAGTATGGGATGAGGTGGTCGGTGAATCTTTTTTAGGCAATACACGTCCTTCAAGGATCAGGAACAAGCGTTTGACTGTCACTGTGTCTGACTCCATCTCTCTTCAGGAACTCAAATTTCTGGAGAGCGCTATAAAGGAAAAACTCAATGATAAATTGGGCAGATACGCCGTTGACAAGATAGAATTCAGGGTCGGCCCGAGATAGAAAAACCCCCTTGCCCGAGGATAGGAGGAAGGACTTCTAATCCTGGACGGCCTCCTAATGACGCCTCTATCAACGCTAATTTGGCGCCCGATTCCAGGTCTGGATAATTTAACTGAATACGTTTAGGCTCTAAGCCAAAACGCCTCAGACGGACAAGAAGATCTGTCAGACGAACCGATGGATAGATCAGGGCTAATCGTCCCTTTTTCCTCAGAAGAGACCTGGCAGCATGCAGGATATCATCAATCGATGCCAGGATTTCGTGCCTTGCGATAGCCCTTCGCGGGTCTGGATTCAGGCGGCCGCTTCTGACCTTGCGATATGGGGGGTTGCATATAATAACATCGGCCGATTCATCGGCAATGGGCGGAAACCTGATATCACCCGAAATGACCCCCATCCTGTCGCCAAATCCGTTCAGTAAGGCATTTCGCATCGCCTGTGAGGCCAAACCTTCCTGGATCTCTAATCCAAACGCATAGCCGACGGGCCTTTTGAGAAGCAAGCTGAGAAGGATTACTCCACACCCGGTACCGAGATCTATAACAACATCCCCCGCCCTTATGGTCACAAATTCGGAAAGGAGGATAGCATCGATAGAAAACCTGTACCCATCCTTGGATTGAATCAGCCTCAACCGACCTTCTAAAAAGTGATCCACACACTCGTCAGGCTGCAATTTGATTTCAGGGGATTTGTATGATTTCATAGGGGTCTATCTTGTTAAACACCAGCCCCGTTAATACCTTGGGATAAAAATAAGTAGATTTCCTCGGCATCACAAGGGAGTTTCCTGCCACCTCCTTAACATGCTCCATTTTGGTAGAATTCAGCAGAAAAACCATCTGGTATTTTCCTGACTCTACCTCTGACACAGCTGATTGAGTGTTGCTTTGATACTGAAAGATCTCTTCATCATCCAGATCCTCTTTGCTGAATCCGAGTCCTTTCTGAAAAACAAACCGGGACAGGACAAGCACATCAAGTTCCTTGAGCGAAGGATGAAGGGCATCACCCATCTCCGATCTTACACCGGGTTTGAGCGAAAAGAGGCGCCATCGATCATCATCATGCGTATAGAAACCAAAGGCTGTCCTATGTTGCCCTTCCTTTTCAAGTCTCTGTTTCAGGTCAGCACCTTCCAGGGCAATGCTCCGGCCTGCAAGGGGTAACTCGCTGATATCAAACCACTTACCCACTTTTTTGAGAAAAGACTTGGCCTGAAACCCTGGAACTTTCTTTATGAGCCTGTGGGAAGGAAGAATTGTCAGGCCTTTGTCATTCATGTTGGAAAGATACATCATAACAAATTCATAAGACCTGTTCGCGGGTCTCTGCCCATACCTCGCCCTCATCATGTTCCTGTAGTTCCGCGATGTCTCATAACGATGATGACCATCGGCAATAAAGATCGATTTGTTAAACATGACGTCAGATACCTTTTTGAATAAGCTGTCGCTTCTAAGTATCCATAGCCGATGTCTGGTCCCATCCTCAAGGCTAAAGTCCATTTGAGGGGTGTGGCTCAACCCCTCCCCGCATGCATTAAGCATGCTGTTCTCAGGGTCTTCATAAAGCCCGAATATCTGGCTTAACTGGGCGTTACAAGCCCTATAAAGCTTCAGACGGTCATCTTTATGGGCCGAGAAGGTTCTCTCATGAGGAAGAATAACACCGGATTCCTCGTCCTCTATCCGCACTAAGACAATAATACCCCACCTAATTCTCTCAGGGGCACCATTACCAGGATCGTACGTCATTGCAGTGACGTAAAGGGCGGGCTCCTTTGCACGGATAAGGCCCCCGTCAGATTGCCATCTCTCAAAACAATCCGCCGCCCTGGTGTACACGTTATCCCAATCCGAGTCGCCGGTCTTTTTTTTGCCTAAAATTAATCGGATGACATTGTGGGGGTCTGCCTGATAATATGCCTCTTGTTCTTCTTCTGAAATTACATCGTATGGAGGCGCGACAAGACGGAAAAGGTCTTCTCTTTGCTGGAAATTATATGTTAGGCCCTTGAAAGGGGCAACTGTAGCCATAATTTACTCCTTAGGTGAACCAAATTATCGTGATCTGATCTCAAAAGCAAGGATGTAATCTCTCTCAGAAGGCAAGATGTGTCAAGTAAATTCAATCGTGGGAGGCTTGTCAATGGCTTCATTGAATGAGCATCGCTGTCAGACCCAAAGCCGGGATAAAGATGTGAGTCTTCTAATCGAAGGGGGCATGGCCATTACCATGACAAAAGACAAGGCCCCGATCCCCGAGGCGAGAGTACTTGTATCCAAGGGGCGAATAACTGATATCGGAAAGGCCGACGAGGTAAAACTACCTTCAGGTGGGCAGTTTGAAATCATAGATGCTCACAATGCCATTATAATGCCTGGACTGATTAATGTACATACCCACTCGGCCATGACCCTTTTCAGGGGGATGGCTGACGACCTCCCTCTGAAACAGTGGCTTTTTGAAAAGATCTTCCCGGCAGAGGCAAAATTTCTCACCCCTGAGACGGTCTACTGGGGCGCTCTTCTCGGATGTCTTGAAATGATAGCCTCAGGTACCACCTGCTTTGCGGACGGCTATTTCTTCCAGGACCAAACAGTTCGCGCTGCACATGACGCCGGACTCAGGGGACTGATTGCTCAGGGAGTAATAGATTTCCCTGCCCCCGGTGTCCCTGACCCCAAAGAAAATATAAAAACAGCCCGGGAATTCATAGATAGATGGATAGGTTTCTCCGACCTGATCACACCGGGAATTTTTTGTCACAGCCCTTTGACCTGCTCTTCTCAAACCTTAAGTAAAGCATTAGAAATCTCTAAAAAGTATCACCTGCCACTTCAGATTCACCTGTCTGAAACCGCTGAAGAAGTTCATGAGATCATCAAGAACTACGGCAAAAGACCGGTTCACTATTTAGATCAATTGGGTCTGATAGACCGGCCCCTTATTGCAGCCCATGGGGTGCACTTGAATGATGAAGAGATAAAGCTTCTTAGCAAGAAAGGGGTGAAAATAGCGCATGTTCCTGAAAGCAACATGAAGTTAGGCTCGGGCGTAGCTGACATATCCCTGATGACAAAAACCGGCTTGACTTTGGGATTGGGCACAGACGGGTGCTCATCCAACAACAACCTCGATCTTTTCTCGGAAATGGATACAGCAGCCAAATTAGCCAAGGTCTTTGATCTTAATCCGTTAAGCCTGAATGCGGGCGAGGTACTTAAGATGGCCACGACGGGGGGCGCCGCCGTCATGGGACTTGAAAAAGAAATAGGCACCCTTGAGAAGGGGAAAAAGGCCGATATTATCGTAGTCGACCTTAATCACCCTCATCTCTGTCCCCTCTATGATCCCATATCAGCCTTAGTCTACTCTGCCAATGGCGCCGATGTGAAGGACGTCATTGTAGACGGAAGAGTCCTGATGAAGGAGAGGGAGTTTACAACAGTAGATCCGGATGAGGTAATGGGAAGAGTGAAAGAGATAAGTGAAAAAATCAAGGGTTGAAGGATTCCTAACCCGGATAAACCGGAAGAGGTAAAAACTCAAAGCAAAAGATACAACGTCACATTGGGTTTCAACATTCTGAGATTGCTCTCATTTTTAAATCAGCAATCCGCAATCCAAAATCCCCAATCCGAATAATACTACTTCTTTTCCTGTGAGCTCAGTGAGAGGTTTATCAGTTGGATGGCTTCCAGGTAATCGTCCGCATAGTGTACCCCGGGGATCTCCTTCCAGGTCTTAAGCCCGATAACCGGCTTGTCTGCCTTGAGGGCCAAGGCCATTTCCGAGAGGGTGCCGTATCCCCCTGCAACCGCAACAAGGATATCGGAGGCTCGAACCACAAGGAGATTACGCCCGTCGCCTAAACCTGTGGGTATCGGAAAAGTGATATAAGGGTTGGCCGATCTCTTATCAAGCCCTGGAAGTATCCCCAAAGTCACACCCCCAGCCTCTGAGCATCCTCTTGCAGCCCCCTCCATGACCCCCTTGAGCCCGCCGCAGACAAGGGTCCATCCCCTTTTCCCTATTTCAAAGCCGAGATCTCTTGCGACGCTATATGTGCTGGCAGTGCAGGTCCCTGCCCCTATGACACCAATATATTGAGGCGTTTCCACAGGATTCTCCTCCTCTCTTAGAAAAACATTTGCCATGATGGATCTTTATTGCTATTTAAGGAGGCCAGATGATACACAGATACTATTTCAACAGCATGGCTTCAAGTCTTTTCTAATGCGTTTAGGGCTATGCAATAACTTATTATACAGGACGGCACGATTATATGGGCAAAAAACGAAATACCGGTCTTATTCTGGCCATTATCTCGATATTGGTGGTTCTGGGGTTTCTCTCCTGGTTTCTGCTCACTATTTTTGAATCAGAAAAACCTCAGATACAATTGGCCCCAATACCCAACTTTCTTGCAGAAAAACAGGAGATTACCCTCATTATAACGGATATGAAGAGGGGGCTCAGGAATGTCAAGGTCTCGGTGAAGCAAGGGGGCCGAAATATCACTATTCTCAATAAGATGTTCCCTTTTGAAGGGCTTTTCAATCGCGAGGGTACCCATCGCTTTGAGACAAAATTTTCAATTGATCCCTCAACGCTTAATCTGGCCCAGGGCCGGGTTGATCTCTATGTACATGTTTGGGATTATTCAAGAAGAAGCGGCGGGGACGGGAATCTATCCATATCCGAACATAAAATGATCGTCGATACCATCCCCCCGGCCATTAGGGCTGTAAGCAGGCTTCATTATGTCAACCGAGGTGGAAGTGGTCTGGTTATTTACCAAACTACCTCTGATTCGGTAAAGAGCGGGCTTTTTATAAATGACTACTTCTTCCCTGGCTTTCCGGCCGCGGAAGAATCGCAAGAAGGGATGCATGTCTGTTATTTTGGCATTCCCCTTGATATCAAGAGAAATCCGGAGATCTATCTTTGGGCAGAAGATAAGGCAGGCAACCGTTCAAAGGCTAAATTCTACTGCCGTATCCGCAAAAAACGTTTCCGTACAGATAAAATCAAGATAACGGATCGATTCCTGAAGCAAATATTCCCCTATTTCTCTTTTTATCTTAAAGACACTGACGGTGAAGATATTGATAGATTCCTCAAGATTAATCAGGATTTGAGACGTGAAAATGCGGAAGCATTCTATAACTTAAGGACAAAAACAAGCCCCACACGACTTTGGGATGGGGTTTGGCTCAGGCTAAAGAATGCTGCCAATATGGCCAGATTCGGGGATAAGCGTGACTACTATTATAAGGGAAAGAAAATCGACGAACAGGTGCATATGGGCGTAGATCTGGCTTCTTTAGCCAATTCAGATGTCCCTGCCGCCAACAACGGGCGAGTCATTTTTGCCGACCGTCTCGGTATCTACGGGCTTACAGTGGTCCTGGATCACGGTCAGGGTCTTGCCTCGATTTATTCGCATCTCAGCAATATCGGCGTGCAGATCGATCAGGATGTCACAAAAGGCGAGATCATCGGATCAACCGGGCAAACCGGATTGGCCGGCGGTGATCACCTTCATTTCGGAGTCATGGTCAGCGGTCTGTTCGTTAATCCGATTGAGTGGTGGGACAATCACTGGATACAGGATAATATAATGAAAAAACTCGCTCTCCTTAAGCGCTAATCAGTGAGGGGGAAGAAACACCTTCTCACGGTAATATTTCAGCTCACTTATTGATTCCTTGATATCGCTCAAGGCCAAGTGGGCGCTTTTCTTTTCATAGGTAGGAAGCGAGGGATACCATCTTTTGACCAATTCTTTAATTGAGCTTACGTCAATAATTCTGTAATGGAAAAATTCTTCAAGATCGGGCATATGTTTGATTAAAAAACGGCGATCCTGCCACACTGAATTTCCACACAGCAGAGGCTCTCCCTTCTTGCAATACTTAGAAATGAATTCCAGGGTCTCCTTTTCTGCCATCCGGCAGTCGTAGGGAGAGGTATTAACTCGCTCTAACAGCCCGGATGCCTTGTGGTGGGTCCTGTTCCACTCATCCATAGTCTGAAGAATCTCCTCAGGACAGTTTATGGATATATTAGGACCCTCTGCAACAAGCTCCAATCTATCATCTGTCACAATAGTAGCGATCTCAAGTATTACCTCTTTTTCAGGATCCAGCCCTGTCATCTCCAAGTCTATCCAAATTAAATAACTGTTCAATTTACCACCTCCAATAAAACGCGATTTGTATGTTTATGCAAAAAAGGCAACCCTGTTTGACTGGTACCATTTTAGTAATGTTGCTTTAAAGCACCTTAAAAGCTTTTTAAGATAGTTTAAAGCAACATTACAATGGTGAATCCGAGTTCTGCGTAAAGAACACCTCAATATCATCTATGAGCACCACCTGGCAACACCCTGGCAATATCGGGGTTGACAATAAACATCCACATCTGCATGATTGGCAGGGCACTCAACCGCATCTCGAAAAGAGAACTGAAAGGAGACCATTTCATATGAACCTGGAATTCATTGAAGCGCGAGACCTGCCTGATGCATGGTTTCAGTGCGTCTACAGCCTGCTCGATATTGGAAGGAAATATATCATAGACCGGGGCAGTTTCGAGGGACAGAAACGGCTTGAATTTGATTATGTCACTATCCATATAAAATACCCCGGGGTCCGCCCCCTTCTGCCGGATATACCCCCCTCGCTCGGTATTCCAAACCCCGTGGCCGAAGGGTATCTCGAGGAATATCTACCCTATCTCATGACATCGGCCAAACAGCCCGACGAGGACTATACCTATGGCCAGTACTTGGAACCGCAGATCGAAGAAGTGATCCGAATGTACAAGGAGGACGGTTTTGAGACAAACCAGGCATATATGACGGTGGGAGACCCCAAGGCCATTTATTTGGGGGACCCACCCTGCCTCCGGGGTCTTGACACCCGTATCAAGGATAAAAAACTCCATTTCGTGGTTTATTTCAGGTCATGGGATCTCTGGAACGGCCTCCCGGCAAACTTAGGGGCCATCCAACTCCTCAAAGAATATATGGCCTCAAGCATCGGAGTGGAGGACGGGGAGATCATTGCCGCGAGCAAAGGGCTTCATCTGTACGACTATGTCTGGGAATTAGCCCAACTGAGGACTATGCGCAATTCGTAGGGAGAGACCTTGGTCTCAGAGTATCGCCGGACAGGATTCACAGAATGATGAGGATAGTGTTCCCATGCCGTTTGAAATTACCATAGAAGGCCCGTTTACGGCCATTTCACAGCTCAACAACAGCCTGATATCTTTTTCTCCCGTTTTGAAAAGAATCCCTGTACGCAATGATGAAAACCGTGAAAGTGGTAGAATTATAATCGTAGAACCAGACGAAGCCAATCTTGACAAGAAACTTTTAGGTATTTCATCCATTATCACTCAGACCGAAAGAGCACTTTCTTTAAGCTCAGAATTCTATATCCGGGTCCGTAATCTCGCGTATTCAGAGCCTTCCTCAGGAAGCAGCCAGTTCATGGAGCCTTTCAGCCCAATACCTTCCATAACCATCCATCCCTGGACACCTGATTTGGCACAGCCGACAAATCCCCGAACGATCATCTTAGACCCTCACCACGCCTTTGGCACAGGGAAACATCCCACCACCCTTCTTTGTTTGAAGATCATGGACCTCCTTCTTGCCAATGGGTCCCGGGTACAGGCCCTCAAGGGCGCTAAGATCCTCGATTTTGGCTGTGGTACGGGTCTCCTTGCCATTGCCGCTGTCAAGATGGGCGCACAGGAGGCCGTGGGGGTTGAAATCGACCCGATATCTGTACAGGCGGCAAAAACCAACGTAGCTCTCAATCACCTCTCCGGCAGGGTAACTATCAGGGAAGGTTCCTGGGAAAAGGTGCACGAAAAATATGAGTTCATCTTTGCCAATTTAGTGATCTCAGCGCTTTTAAAAACGGGGACGCATATACGCAATCATCTCACTCCAACCGGCACCTCCGTTGTATCGGGATTTGGAGAGAATCAAGCGGAGGATGTGAGACGCTTTTTTGAAGAGGCAGGTCTATCCATATCTATGCAATCTGTCCTTGAAGGGTGGGGCGCCGCATCGCTTTCCTATAAAACTGCGATATGACCAATTCGCGACCAGACAATTAACTAATCAGCCTAAACTACTACCTCAGGCAGTAGTAAGTAATACCATAATAAGGTTTTACCAGTTGAGTAATTACTTGGCCATAAGTGATCTAAAGTCACTAAAGTGAATCCCAGGCGGGATGTCTAAAGTTTAAGGTAATATTTAACATTTTCAAATAGTCTAAAGTTCTCGATCAAGATTTTAGCTGAGGGAACTGTTACTGTGCCCCTCGGCAGTGAGGACGGTCGAATTCCTTGACTATATATTACCCGAGCCCCTTGGTTTGATTTGTCGCGCAGGCCCGCCTGCCTCGCCTGTCATGTACGAAAATGGACATATCCCAAAAGGTCGGCAATAGCGGGCAGGCCTTGTGAAAACAATCCCTTATAAAATGTCACGAAGTTCCTTAACTTTAGGCACTTCAAACTTTAGGCACTTAAATCACCGTACCTTCCAGGACCAACAAAAATAAGCCACCCCTCCGAGGGGGATGGATGACTCTTCCCATGGGTTATCCGCCGCAATCACAGCCGCAGTCGCATCCCAGCCCGCCATGGGCAGATTTTTCGGCCATGGCTTTTACAATCTCTCTGTTTTCGGCGACAGCCACGGCAACGATCTTTACTTTCAGGTACATATCATCTCTGTCATCAAACAGATCCATAAGCGGCGGGTTAAGGTGCTCGAAGAAATTATGGAAGGTCTCCTTTTTCAGGTGAAGCAAAACCTCCTCACCTTCAGATTTATCCTCCAGTTCACATTCAAAGGCTGTCATACCTTCAGGACCAATGCCGAAAATGAATTTCAAACCGGGATACTTTGGAGTGAGGTCCATGGCTTCCCGGGTCGTTCCCGCCTGGAAAGTTAGTGTGATTTGCGTTAAATTTTCTACTTTGTTCATTTTTTTCCTCATTTCTCCGTCACAACCCAGGCGGTGTAGCGATCGTCATTTTCAATTTTGGCCGCATAGCCACAATCTGCTATCACTTCCTGGATTTTTTGAGGGGGATAAAAATGACTGCGCATCAACAGCATTTTTTCCGCCAAAGCAAGGAGTTTGACCCCAAAGTGATTGAGATCAGGTTCTTCTATAACCAGCCGGCCGCCGGGTTTGAGAACACGCAGTAAATCTTGTATGGCTTCGCGTTGATCGCAAAAATGGTGTAGGGCATCGACCACCAAAATCCTATCAAACATTTCATCGGCAAAAGGTAGCCGTTCGACATGGGCCTGCACGGGACGCACCTGTTTTCCCCGTGCTTTTTTGAGCATGCGGTGGGATAAATCACTGACAACAATGTTGCCGGCGAGACCATTCAGGTGGGACGAAACCCGGCCTGTGCCGCCACCACCATCAAGCAACCAGCCAGATGTCGGTAACTTCAGCAGTTTCTGCAGACGTTCGGTGTCCGGCGCACCGATCATACGGTCATAAATGGGTGCGATAAAGTCGAAATGGTCGAGCATAGGAATAAAACTCCAAAACACAAGCACCACATTCCAAGTAATAGGATATCGGTCAGGCCTTGACTTGTGACTTTAGGATTGGCGCAGATTTGCCTCTGATGCCCGCTGCCTTATCCGCGTGCAGGGGAATCCAGAGATACGGTCGGGCTACGCGTAGGGAAATCCTTTCCAGAAATTTTTATCTTTGAACTGCCAGTCTTTTTCGAATTTCTCGTCGTAGTAATCCGCGAAGCGGTCTATCCATCGCCACCATGTGGTCTTCCCCTTCATTTCCGCCTCCAGAACGTCCTCTATATAGGTGACAACGTCAATCATCTTGTCCTTGGGCACATAGAGGGCC